>ERZ772870.47-NODE-47-length-136320-cov-22.247753_pt1 | contig 136320 bp, 122 predicted proteins | sample MGYA00511376_ERZ772870 | MGnify/ENA primary metagenome ERZ772870 (study PRJEB29015, sample SAMEA2737719) | human gut metagenome | biome: human gut; feature: human-associated habitat; material: faeces | place: China | collected 2012 ... | reverse complement strand
TTAAGCATTCAGAGGCCGAAAGTACTTGTCTGGAGACGGACTGGGAGGATAGGAAGTTGCCGGTTAAGCAAGGGCTCCGCTAAGGCGGAGCTTTTTTTGTGCTCAGAAATCGAATGTGGTATAATGAGAAAGTCATTACGAAAGAACGAAGAACGATTGAAAGAAGATTGAGGGACGACCGTCATGAACAATGTCTATGCACTCGTAGAGCACTTCTATGAAAACAACGTCGATGCAGAACCGATACTTGCCCAGGACTTCCTGGAGAAGTACCTGCGCAAGCACGCTTGGCAGGGTGCAGATGATCGGGCGCTCCAGAGGATCTGGGCAGCTGTCCGCATGCTCATCACGTACATCGAGCAGATGCATCTCTATTCCTTCTCCTCGCTGACGGTCTACGACTATCAGGAAATCCTCTACCGTCTGGCGCAATCGGATGCGGATTTTGAGCTCAGCGAAGCGGACGTCAACTCATTTTTCGATATCGTGGCGGACTTCTATGATTACTACCACACGAAGTACGAGGATGAGGATGAGCTCGTCTATCTGCAGGATGCTCGCGCCTCTGTCTACGAAAATGGCAAGTTCACCATGCCGCCGCGCCGCTCGCAGGATGAGTTCTACAGCTCGCTGAATCATCAAGAGAACGTCACGGAAGAGGATGTCGACAAGCTCAATGCGATGCTCGATGACCTTCTGCATCGCGTCGGCACGTATTTCCACGGCAAGGCGTTCCTGCGCGATATGAACCGCGCGTTGCTGCTCTATTCGGGCCCGGAGTATGTGAATGTTCCCGAGGAAGGGAGCCTGACGGCAGAGCAGGAGGCGTACTGGCTGAGTTTTTGGGATTACTTCCTGTTCGATTACCACATGATTGAGACGGACGAGATTCCCCTGCGCTACTTCTTCCAACACGAGAAGGCAAGGCTGACAATCACGGAGCAGGACATCATCCGCGACCTGCTGCAGGCGAAATTCACCGTCTTCTATGTCGAGGGTGTCCAGGATGACTTTGTGACCTGCTGCAACCTCTTCACGGATGAGCGCATCGACCTGCCGGACCCGGATTGGATGTTCCCCGATGCCGAGCACATGATCTTCTTCGGCCATCTTCATGCGCGCGGTGTCATGATGCTCAACTATGTGACGTCGCTGCCGGCCAGCGACAAGCTGCGCCGCCGCATGAAAGACATCATCCTGCGCCAGCTCGATTTCTTCCGCTGTCAGAAGCCCGATGCGACACTCGATGACTTCTTCCAGCGCGATGCCGTAGCCGTTCGCCACACGCTCAACATCATGGCGAACTTTGCGCAGCTCAACGTCGTGCCGTTGCGCAAGGCACCGAAGCCCCTGCCGGTCAACCTCGACATCCGCAGGAGCTTCGAGGCAGAAGAACAGGTCCTGCGTGAAGTCGCGCTCAAGATGGGCTTCAGCGTCTTCTCGACCCAGCTCATCTGCAAGCTTTTCGAGGACTACATATCCGTGGCCGATCCCGCTTCGTATCCGGAGGAGATGCCAGCCATCGTGACGGCCTGCCTGCTCTGCTACGGCACAATCAACGGCCTCGACTTCGAGAACATCCCTGAGCTCTACGATATCTTCGGTGCCGACCACGAAGATATCCGCCGCCACATCGCAGCTCTGCGCCAGCGCCTCCACTGCACGCGCTTCGACCCGCGCTATCTCACGGAAGAGGGTACCGTCTCCTCACTCTATCTGAGCTGATGAGGAGGGAATCTGTATGGTTTTAGCGAATTTTTTATATATCGTTTATATCGCATCTATATAGCATCGGGGCAGGGGGAATCGTTCCGTGAATGACAGGAAAATGACAGGAAACAGACATGCCGTTGTAGACCGGCGAGATAAATCGATGACACAAGAATATGTAGAGAAAGAGGTGCATTATGCAGGAACGTGAGAATCAGACAGGTGAGTCAGCAGAAGAACCGCGCGTGCGGGTGATGTCGGAGGATGAAGCGCGGGATTATCAGGGTGTGACAATCGAGGAGCGTAAGGATAGCGGCGAGCAGCACGTTGAGGAGCCGCATGACCGCTATGGCCGTGCCGATGACTTGCGCGGCAGCGGCATCCGCATTCACACGTTCAGCACGGCGGGGTCGATGAGCTGGCTGACGAAGGCGGCGCTCGTCGTCGGCGGCGCAGCCGTCGTGGCCTTCCTGATTTTCGTGGCAGTACCGGTCCTCTTCGTGGCCGCAGGCATCGGCGTGACGGCCTGGCTCCTGCTGCGCTTTATCAGAGGATGACAAGGCTCGTGATACCCTGTTCCATGATGGACAGGGTATTTTTTATCGCAATATATAGGATGTAACCTATGCTATGTATAGTGATATTGGTATTAGACCTATGGAGATGAGATGACTATAATAAAGATCAAGAAGGCAAGGACAACGAATGCCGTCACTCTGGCGGAGGTTGTTGAAAAACGGTTGAAAGATTGGAGCGGTGACGATGCAAAGAGAAGAAGCCGTAAGGCACATGACGGACATCATGGCAAAATTCGTGGCTTTTACGGGCAAGCGGCTGCCGGATGATGTGCGCGCAAAGATTGAGGAGCTCGCCAAACAGGAAGAGGAGCCCCTGGCGAAGGCCATCTACCAGACGATGGAGCGCAACCAGGAGCTCGCAGTGAAGCTCAACCGGCCGAGCTGCCAGGATACGGGCGCGCTGCAGTTCTTCATCAAGTGCGGCACGGCGTTCCCGTATATGGCGGAACTGCCGGACCTGCTGCGCGAAGCTGTCGTGCAGGCGACGAAGGACGCGCCGCTGCGTCACAACGCCGTCGAGACGTTCGACGAGTACAACACGGGTAAGAACGTGGCCAAGGGCATCCCGTCCATCTTCTGGGACATCGCACCGGGCCGCGATGACTGCGAGATCTACACCTACATGGCAGGCGGCGGCTGCTCGCTGCCGGGCCATGCGAAGGTCCTGATGCCGGGCGAGGGCTATGAAGGCATGACGAAATTCGTGCTCGACGTCATGACGAGCTACGGCCTCAATGCCTGCCCGCCGCTGCTCGTCGGCGTCGGCATCGGCACATCGGTCGAAGTCGCGGCGCTGCAGTCGAAAAAGGCACTCATGCGTCGCATCGGCTCGCATAACCCCAACCCGAAGGCGGCGAAGATGGAACAGCTCTTAGAGGACGGCATCAACGCCATCGGCCTTGGCCCACAGGGCCTGCGCGGCAAGAACTCCGTGCTCGGCGTCAATATCGAGAACAGCGCGCGCCATCCGTCGGTCATCGGCGTCGCGGTCAACGTCGGCTGCTGGTCGCACCGCCGCGGGCACATCGTCTTTGACAAGGAGCTCAACTACACGATCGATTCGCATTCGGAGGTGGATTTCTGATGGCTAAGAAAGTACTCACGACGCCAATCAGCGCAGCAGATCTTGAGGACATCCATGTTGGCGATGTCATTTACCTGACGGGCGAGCTCACGACTTGCCGCGATGTCGCGCATCGCCGCATCATCGAAGAGGGTAGGAGGCTCCCCGTCGATATCCATGACGGCGCCATCCTGCATGCCGGCCCGATCATCCGCCCGCGTGGCGAGGATGACTATGAGATGGTCACGGTCGGCCCGACGACCTCGATGCGCATGGAGAAATTCGAAGAAGCCTTCATCAAGGAGACGGGCGTCCGCCTGATTATCGGCAAGGGCGGCATGGGCGAGGGCACGATGCGCGGCTGCCGCGACAACAAGGCCCTGCACTGCGTTTTCCCGGCCGGCTGTGCCGTCGTGGCGGCTACCTGCGTCGAGAAGATCCTCTCGGCCAACTGGAAGGACCTCGGCATGCCGGAGACGCTCTGGACCTGCAAGGTCAAGGAGTTTGGCCCGCTGATCGTCTCGATCGACACGCACGGCCACAACCTCTTTGAGGAGAACAAGGTCATCTTCAACGAGCGCAAGGACAAGGTCTACGAGGAGATCGCCAAGCAGGTCGGCTTCATCAAATAAAGTAGAATCGAATCAGCAAATATCGCTTTGCAGAGCAGCTTCCCATTCCTCTCATCTCACTGGGGCATTGGGCGGCTGCTCTTTTTGCTGCCGTAATGCCAGCTGAGCGGCAGGGGTGCTATAATGGAGAGGAATATCCATGAAAAAAGAGGAGTGATTGATTTGGATTTTCTTTCATTCTTGCAGCGGGCGGTCTCGCCATTCCACGCGGTACAGGCAGGCGCGGAGCTGCTGCATGAGGCGGGCTTTGTGGAGCTCGACCCGCGGGAGGCCTGGCATCTGCAGCCGGGCAAATCGTATCTCGTGCGCGTCTTTGACTCGACGCTCGTGGCCTTCCGCATCGGAGAGGATCCGCGCGCGCACTTGCACATCGCGACGGCGCACACGGACTTCCCGTGCCTGCGCGTCAAGCCCTCGGCGGTCATCGCAGCGAAGGGATACGGCACGCTCAATGTCGAGGTCTACGGCGGCATGATCCGGAGCTCCTGGCTCGACCGGCCGTTGTCGCTTGCGGGCAAGGTCGTGCTCGCGGGTGCGGACCCGTACACGCCGGAAGTACACCTCGTCGATATCGGCAGGCCTCTCCTGACGATACCGCATCTTGCCATCCACATGAACCGCAAGGTCAACGAAGGGGAGACGCTCAACCCACAGAAGGACATGCTGCCGCTCTTCACGATGCTCGGCATGTCTGGCTCGGATGACAGTAAGAGTGCGCACGATGCATTCCTCGATTTCCTCGCGGACGAATGCCATCTCGAGCGCGGGCGCATCCTCTCGTACGAGCTCACGGCCTATCCGACGGATGCGCCGTGCCGCTTCGGCGCGAAGAACGAATTTCTCTCAGCCTCGCGGCTCGACAACATGACCTCGGTCTACGCCTGCCTCGAGGGCCTGCTGCATGGCGAAAGCCAGAACGGCATCCAGTGCATCGCGCTGTTTGACAACGAGGAGGTCGGCAGCTGCACGAAGCAGGGTGCGGATTCCTTCGCCCTGCCGAACATCCTCATGCGGCTCTACAGTTCGCTCGGCTACGGGCAGGATGCGTACTTCGCGGACCTTGCGCGTGGCTTCCTGCTCTCGCTCGATGTCGCGCACGCGCTGCATCCCAATGCGCCCGAGAAGGCGGACCCGACGAATGCGCCACGGCTCGGCGGCGGCGTGACGATCAAGGCGGCCTGCAGCCAGGCGTATGCGGGCGATGCGGAGGCCATCGCGGTGACGAAGGCGCTCTGCGAGGCGCACGCCATCCCATACCAGATGTTCCTCAACCGCTCAGACATCCGGGGCGGCTCGACGCTCGGCTCGATGCTCACGGCCAACATGCCGATGCGCGCGATGGACGTCGGCGCGGCCATCCTCGCGATGCACTCGGCGCGCGAGACGATGGGGGCAGCCGACCAGAAGGCACTCGAGCGCCTCGTCACCGTCTTCTTCAGCCGCTGAGGTGTGCTGAATATTTGTAGAAGGAGTACCATTCCTGTGGACGGACTTTTTCTAAGGTTGACTTTTTTATGTAATGTTGTTAAACTAAGAAACTATAAATGTGAAATGAAAATAGGACGTGATACTTATGAAGCGAGAATATAGATCCTGGTACAGCGACCGCTTGCAGCGCGAGATGAACATCCGCGTCTACGGCCACACGGGCACGCCGCTTCTCATCCTGCCGACGCAGGATTCGATGTGCGACAACTTCGAGAACTTCGGCATGATTGACACGGTGGCGCCGGAGATCGAGGCGGGCAAGATCCAGCTCTTCGCCGTCGACACGGTGGACCGCGAGACCTGGTCGAACGTCTGGGGCGACAAGGGCTGGCGCGCCGCGCGTCAGGAGGATTACTACAATTACCTCATCGAGGAAGTCCTGCCGTTCATCCGCACGGAGAATGGCACGGGCCGCCTGCCGATTGCCATCGGCTGCAGCCTCGGCGGCCTGCACGCGGCCATCGTCTTCTTCCGCCGCCCGGATCTCTTTGGGGGCATGATGTCCCTCTCGGGCGTCTACGATGCGAAGTTCTTCTTCGACGGCTGGGAGGACGGGACGCTCTACCAGAACTCGCCAGTCGACTTCCTCGCGAACCTGCCAGAGGACCATCCGTACATCGCCCTCTACAACCAGAAGAAGATCGTGCTCTGCGTCGGCCAGGGCCGTTGGGAGGACGAGGGGCGCCGCACGACGGCCATCATGCGCGACATCTTCGCGGGCAAGGGCATCCATGCCTGGGTGGACTTCTGGGGCTACGATGTCGACCACGACTGGTGCTGGTGGAAGAAGCAGCTGCGCTATTTCCTGCCGTACGTCCTCGGTGAGCAGGGCTGATGGCAGTAGAGGTATAGAATAATCTTGAACCTGTGAAAGAGAAAGGAATCTTGTAGGAATGAACTTCATCTTTATCTCGCCGCATTTCCCGAAACATTACTGGAATTTCTGTGACCGCCTCAAGAAGAACGGCGTCAATGTACTCGGCATTGGTGACAGCCCCTACGATGCGCTCTCAGACGAACTCAAGAATGCGCTGACGGAGTACTACTACCTGCCGCATCTCGACGACTACGAGCAGATGGTGCGGGCTGTGGGCTTCTTCACGTTCAAATACGGCAAGATTGACTGGATTGAGTCGAACAACGAATTCTGGCTCGAGCAGGACGCGCGCCTGCGCACGGATTTCCACGTGACGACGGGCGAGCAGTACGACCACATTGACCGCATCAAGAACAAGTCTGCCATGAAGGCGTACTATGCCAAGGCAGGCGTGCCGACGGCGCGCCTGCACAAGGTCACGACGTTCGAGGCAGGCCGCGACTTCGCGCACATGGTCGGCTATCCGGTCATCGTCAAGCCAGACAACGGCGTCGGCGCCTGCGATACCTACAAGCTTCACAGCGACGATGAGCTCGCGTACTTCTACGCGACGAAGCCGCAGTCTGTGCCGTACGTCATGGAGGAATTCATCAACGGCCAGATCTTCTCCTACGATGCCATCCTCGACTCGCACTCCGAGCCGCTCTTCGAGTCGACGACGGCCTGGCCGCCATCCATCATGGACATCGTGCTCAAGCAGCTCGATCTCGCGTACTACACGGCAGCTGACGTGCCGGAGGCGCTGCGCCGCGCTGGCCGCGCGACGGTCAAGGCGTTTGGCGTGCGCAGCCGCTTCGTTCATCTCGAGTTCTTCTGCCTCGCCGAGGACAAGGAAGGCCTCGGCAAGAAGGGCGATTTCGTCGGCCTCGAGGTCAACATGCGCCCGGCGGGCGGCTACACGCCGGACATGATGAACTACGCGCATTCGACGGATGTCTACCAGATTTGGGCCGATATGGTCACGACGGACCGCCGCATCCTGCCGGATTCCGGCCAGCACTGCTACTGTGTCTACGCCGGCCGCCGCGACTGCTACCACTACGTGCACAGCCATGAAGAGGTCATGCAGCGCTATGGCAAGGATATGGTCATGTGCGAGCGCATGCCGGAGATGATGGTCCCACAGATGGGCAACCAGATGTACACGGTCAAGCTGCCGAACCAGCAGGCGACGGAAGAATTCATCCACTTCGTCCAGGAGCGTTGAGCAACGAGAAAGCTCCCGTCCGCAAGAATGTCTTGCGGGCGGGAGCTTTTTGGGTTTACAGTAGTTCGTCAGGCTGAAATCTCTGCGGCCTTGTGGATCAGGTGCATGACCTGCTGGATGGTCTGGCGGAGATTCCGCTCGGCAGTCGTGCGGTCCATGGCCTCAGAGAGGGTCATGGGCGCATGCAGGATGGGGAAGTACGCGTCGATGCCGTGCGCATTGACGCGTTCTGCTTCAGGCGTGGCTGAGCCGCAGAGCGCCAACGTCAGGCAGTGCGGCTGGCATGCCTTAGCAAGCTGTGCCACACCGGCCGGCGCTTTGCCCATGGCGGTCTGCTGATCCATGCGTCCCTCACCCGTGACCAGCACGTCAGCCTTGGCCAAGGCCTTATCGATGCCGATGGCAGAGAGGATGAGGTCGATGCCGGGGGTCAGCCTGCCGTTCAGGAAGACGTGGAAGGCAAAGCCGAGACCGCCGGCGGCACCGGCACCTGGCATGTCTTGGCCTGCCGTGCCGCAGGCTTCTTCGGCCAACGCAGCAAAGTGATGGATGTCGCCATCCATGCGCGCGACAATCGCTTCCGTTGCGCCCTTCTGGGGGCCGAAGACGCGCGAGCATCCTGCAGGCCCCCAGAGCGGATTCGTGACGTCGCAGGCAATCTCGAAGGTGCAGTCTGCGAGACGAGTGTCGGCAGCTGTGCCATCGATTGCCGCGACGGCGGCAAGACTTCCGCCCAAGATGCCTGCCGGGCTTCCATCTGCCTTCTGGAAGCGGAACCCGAGCGCCGTGAGCATGCCGAGGCCGCAGTCATTCGTCGCACTGCCGCCGATGCCAATGATGAAGCGGCGGCAGCCGTCATCGAGGGCCGCGCGGATGAGTTCACCGAGTCCGTACGTCGTGGTGTGGAGTGGATTGCGCTTCTCCGGTGGCACGAGTGTGAGCCCCGAGGCATCCGCCATCTCGATGACCGCCGTCTTTGTATCGGGCAGCAGGCCATAGCGGCTCTCAATCTTGGTGCCCAGCGGTCCCGTCACAGTGACGGGGACGATGCGGCCGTGCAGGCCCTGCACCATGGCGTCCACTGTTCCTTCGCCACCATCGGCCAGGGGGAATACCGCGACATCATCCTCTGGATAGACATCCAGGATGGCCTTCCGCAGGAGTCTGCCGGAATCCATGGAGGAGATGCATCCTTTGAATGAGTCGATTGCAATGACGATGTTCATATCGATCCTTCTTTCGGGTAAATTTTTCTGGAGTTTGCGTGTCATGTGCAGGAGATCAGAGCAGTACGAGCGAGGCCAGGAAGATAGCTGCCATCGAGACGATGCCGACGATGAACGTCATCATGGTCTGCGTGCGGTAGCCGTCCTGCGGGTCCATGCCTGTGAAGTTCGTGACAACCCAGAAATAGCTGTCGTTGGCATGCGATACCGTCATAGCACCAGCACCGATGGCCATGACGGTCAGCAGAGCGGCCATTTCCGTATTGAGACCCAGTGCGGTCATCATGGAGGCTGAATCCGAGAACATGCCCATGATGCCGGCAGTCGTCGTGATCGCGACAGTCGAGGAGCCCTGTGCCGTCTTGAGGATGGCTGAAATCAGGAAGGGGAAGAAGATGCCGACGCTGGCGAGAAAGTCGGCATTGGCTTTCATGAATCCCACGAAGCCCGCGGCCGTGATGACCTTGCCGAGCACGCCGCCGGCTGCCGTGATGAAGAGGATTGGGCCGACGGTCTTCATGGTCTGGTCTGTGACATCGTAGAAATCTTTCATCTTGCCCGTGGAGGCCAACAGGTAGACTGCCAGGATGAGGCCGACGGTCAGAGCGATGATCGGAGTGCCGAGAAATTTGATGCCAGTTGCCATGACGCCCTGCATCCCAGCCATCGTGACGATGGAACCCAAGGCCATGAGGAGAATCGGGATGACGATGGGGGCGAAGGATGCGGCCGCACCTGGCAGCTGGCCGAAGCTTCTGACGAGCTCATCGTAGTCCTTTTCGGCAAGGGCATTCTCTTCGTTCGTCTCCTTGACGGAGATGTTCTTCTTGGCGATGTGGAGCGAGAAGAGATAGGCAGCCAAGAGTGCTGGAATTGAAGCGCAGATGCCGACGAGAATGACGGCGGCGAGATTGTCGGCGACGCCGAGCGAGCCCGCTGCTGCAATTGGCCCTGGCGTCGGCGGGATGAAGACGTGCGACGTGTAGAGGCCGCCAGAGAGCGCGACGGCCATACCTACAGGACTGATTCCCTTGATCTTCTTGCAGATGGCCTTGCGGATTGGATTCAGGATGACGAAACCGCTGTCGCAGAAGACCGGGATGGAGACAATCCATCCCATGAGCATCATGGCGAGCTGTGGATGCTTCTCGCCGACACAGCGGATGACGACATCGGCCAAGCGGATGGCGGCCCCCGTGTGTTCCAGGATCAGGCCAATCAGGGCGCCGAGGATGATGACGATGCCGATGCTGGCAAACGTGCCAGAGAAGCCAGCCCCGATGATGCCCGGGATTTTGGCAAGTGGCAGACCGACGACGATGGCCAGCAGGAGGGAGGTGCCCATCAATGAGAGAAAGGGATGAATCTTCCATTTAGAGATCGCGACGATCATGAGCACGATGGCCAGGAAAAATGTGATGAGAAGTGGGATACCTGTCATGATAAAACCTCCTTCGATGATAGATGAGAATGGACTTCTTTGACATCTGTGATATATATTTCACATGATTCGATAGGATTCTCTTATAGTATATCATTGGCGAGAGCGGGAAATATATGGTATGCAGAACATATATTTCTTTATATTTATAGTTTATATACTATTGCAAGACGATATATTCCGAATAGTCAAATGATATAAAACCTTGCATCCATACCGGCATACCGGCACATGCTTTCATGTTGGAAAACCTGCCAGATGGATGTCCTGATAGAAGTAGAGCACGACGTAGAAGACGGCACTGGAGCGCAGCGAACGCGGGTCGTATCCGGTGCGCGCAGCAATCTTTCTCAGATGTTGCTGCAGCGTGTTTTTATGGATGTAGAGCGCGTCGGCTGTGCGGGTGATGGACCCATCGTGCTCGAAGAAGCATTCCAAGGTGTGTACGGCATCGGCGAGCTCCAGTGGGGTGTAGCCGTGAAAAATCTTTTTGACATACTCGCGCTTTGCTGTGAGTGGGATCAAGTCGGCAAAGAGCTCCATGTTGATCTCATCGTAGCCCTTGATGTGCACGGTCCCCTTGCGATGGCAGGAGTAGAGCGCTTTGCGTGCCTGCTCGAATGCCTGGCGTAGCCTCGTGTTGTCGGAAGCGGGGGAGTCGAGGCCGAGGCAGAGCCCTATCCCGTGACTCTTGGCGTATACGAAAAGCTTATTGGCGAAGGAGCGGAGCTGTTCTTGCGGGCGGATGTCGGTCAGGAAGACAATCATCTGATTGGTGGAAATGGCGCGGCAGGCTGCATCGATGCGCTGCGCTTCCATCTCGAGCTGCGAGAACACCTCGTTGTGGCGTTCGGGTGAGACGGGGCTGTCGAGATCTGCCACGACGATGCGGCGCGGCACGCTGAGGTCGATATCGAGCAGGCGCGCGCGCTCGATCTGCTCTTTCGAGAGAAAGGTCTCGCTGTGCTCCAGGAGTTCCTGCAGGAAGAGGTGGCGCTGGTACTGCAGGTGTGTCTGCATCCGCTGGTATTCCTGTTCGTGGACGAGCAGCTCCGTCATCTTGCGGATGACATTGGCAATCGGCAGGATGCTCTCATATGAGCCCGTGATGCCCAGAACGCCAATGGGGACGCCTTCTACCTGCAGCATGAAATTCGTGCCCGGCCGTGTGCCGGGATACTCGTTTTCCCGATAGATGCGCAGCTCGTCGAGGTTTTCCCGTATGACGCGAGCTGCTCCACCGTGGAAGGTATGGATTCTCTCTGGGTCTGTGCTGGCGATGATGATGCCATCTTTATTCATCAGATTGATCTTTTGCGGCAGGACCGTATTGATTTCATGGACGATCGCCCTGGCTTGCTGTACGCGAAGTTCCATCAGTTATATGCTCCTTTCTAGGATGGATGAGAAGGTCCGGAAGAGAAGGTGGGGCAGGCAGCCCGCATACCCTCTTGATTGTACCGCGGGATTCCCCGTTCATGCAAGTGATGAGGAGGAGGCGGCCCTAGAGCGTCAGAACGTCTTTTTACATAGAATTTACATAGCCACAACAAAGCCGCTCTGGGGAACAGGTACAATGATATTGTTCAGAAATGAAATATCAGGCAGCCCGCAGGGATGCTTTTGTTTTGGGAGGAACTCGCATATGAAAATGCAGGCACAGCACCTTAATCTCTATTACGGGACGCATCAGGCCCTGTTTGATGTCTCGCTTGAGGTGCCGGAAAATAAGGTCGTCGCACTCATCGGCCCCTCGGGCTGCGGCAAGTCCACGTTCTTGCGCACGCTCAACCGCATGAATGATCTCATCGACGGCGTGCAGATCGACGGCAAGATCACGCTCGATGACCGGGACATCTACGACAAGGACGTGGACCTCGTCAACCTGCGCAAGCGCATGGGCATGGTCTTCCAGCGTCCGAATCCGTTCCCGATGTCCATCTACGATAACGTCGCCTACGGCTGCCGCGTGCATGGCCTGACGGACAAGAAACGCCTCGACGAGATCGTCGAGAAGAGCCTGCGCGGTGCAGCACTCTGGGATGAGGTCAAGGACCGTCTCGACGCCTCGGCAATGGGCATGTCGGGCGGCCAGCAGCAGCGCCTTTGCATCGCACGCGTCATGGCCGTCGAGCCGGAAGTTGTCCTGATGGACGAGCCGTGCTCCGCCCTCGACCCGATCTCGACGATGAAGATCGAGGAGCTCGTGCAGGAGATCAAGAAGGAGTACACGATTGTCATGGTCACGCACAACATGCAGCAGGCAGCGCGTGTCTCCGATTACACGGCCTTCTTCCTCAACGGCAAGCTCATCGAGCACGACACGACGGACGTCATCTTCACGAAGCCGCACGACAAGAAGACGGAAGACTACATCACAGGGAGGTTCGGCTGATATGGAACGCCAGACAAGACAGGAATACATCCACGACCTTGAGGTCGTGCAGGAGCTCGTCGCTACGATGGGCGACAAGGCCCTTACAAACGTCGAGCAGTCGATGAAGGCGCTTCTCGAGGACGATGCCGTCCTTGCGAAGAAGGTCATGAAGGCCGACGACGCTATCGACGACATGATCGTTGACGTCGAGGACAAGTGCATCCTCTTGATTGCCAAGCAGCAGCCGATCGCGCATGACCTGCGTGTCATCGCGACGGGCTTCAAGATCTCGACGGACGTCGAGCGCATCGGCGACCACGCCTTCGACATCGCCAAGACGGTCCTCTCGGTCAAGGAGCCGCTGAATCCGGACTGCAAGCGCTGGATCGAGGAGCTCGGCAACTGCGCCTCGACGATGGTGCGCTGCGCCGTCAAGGCCTACCGCGACAAGAGCGTCCAGGAGGCCGATGAGGTCCGCAAGATGGACAAGCAGATGGATGAGGTCTTTGAGCACACGTTCTACGCGCTGTCGGACTTCGTCACGAAAGAGGGCGCGCGCCAGAAAGGCGCGACGCAGCTGCTCTTCATCGCGCGCTTCCTCGAGCGCATCGGCGACCATGCCGTCAACATCGCCGAGTGGGTCATCTACCTCGAGACGGCCGAGCGCATCCACCAGAAGAAGAACCGCCTGATCTGATCGGGCTTCAGGGCCTCCGTGCTTTCGAGCGCGGAGGTCTTTTTGCGTGCGCAGAGCAATGAAGCAGGGATAAGCAGGGATTCCGATGCCCTTTGTCGAAAATTACCATGATATGAGAGAGATACCTGTTTTTTGAGATAGAAAAGGAGTGCAACACCATGGATGTTTTTTCTTGCATTGCCACGCGCCACAGCACGCGCAAATTCAAAGAGGAGCCTGTGCCGCAGGAACTGCTCGACAAGGTCATCGAGGCGGGCCGCCAGGCCCCGAGCGGCAAGCACAAGAACCAGAACCACTTCTTCGTGATCCGCAAGCAGGAAACCATGCAGGAGCTCGCCGCGCTCGTGCGGCAGGAGTTCGCGAAGATGGAGGTCACGCCTGAGAACGACGACAACTTCGGCGGTGCCATCCGCGCCTCGAAGAAGGGCAGCTACACCTTCCTATACAATCCCGCCGCCTTCATCATCGTGGCCAACAAGAAGGACTACGGCAACAACTTCGCGGATGCGTCGTGTGCCATGCAGAACATGATGCTCGCGGCCAACGCCGTGGGCCTCGGCTCGTGCTGGATCAACCAGCTGCGCTGGCTGCAGGGCAATCCCGTCCTCACGGCGTACCTGCAGGAGCTCGGCATGAAGGAGGACGAGGCCGTCTACGCCTCGCTGAGCCTCGGCTATCCTGACACCCAAGATGGCCTGCCGAACCGCCGCATCGTGCCGGTCACGGGCAATCCGGTCACCTATGTCGATTGAGTATAGCAGGGGATAAAACATGCATACGAAGTTCAAGGTTCTCCTGCTCGTGCGCCACGGACAGAGCACGGGCAATGTCAACCTGCCGACGCAGGACCACGCGAGCATCCCGTTGACGGCGCTCGGGGAGGAGCAGGCAAAAAGGCTCAGCACGCGCATCGATGCGCGGCCCGACCTCATCGTCACGTCCTCGTTCCGCCGCGCCCAGCAGACGGCCGAACCGCTCCGTGAGCGGTTCTCCGATGTGCCCGTCGAGGTCTGGCCGGAGACGGCGGAGTTCACCTATCTCTCGCCGGAGCGCTGCCGCGGCACGCGGCGCACCGAGCGTCTGCCCTGGGTCAGGGCTTACTGGCAGAGGCAGGACCCGGCTTACTGCGACGGCGCGGGCGCCGAATCGTTCCATGCGCTCGTCGCGCGCGCAAGACTCGTCCTGCAGCGCATCGAAGAGAGGCCGGAGGAGACGATTGTGCTCTTCTCGCACGGCCAGTTCATCAGCTGCCTCTTGGACATCGCGCGCCATCCCTATGCCACGGATGAAGAGCGCATGGCCATCTTCCGCAGCCTGCCCGAGCTCGACAACACGGGGCTCATCTACCTGCTTCTGCCGGAGCGGGACGGATAGAAAGGCGGGCATAATGTATTTGAAAGAAATTGAACGGATTCTCATTGCAAAATGTTTTTCTTTTCGGTATAATGAAGAAAAATTCAAGAGGCAGTGAAGTCCTGCTTTGCAAGGTGTGCAAGACGTTCGAAACGGTGGAAGCAAGAATGCCGGGCCTTTGGGCCCGGCATTTTTCTGCTGTGCGAGCAGCAAGGGCGGCACTGCCCCGAGTGAGGGGATAGTATGACAAGAGAACTTCCAAAACATGGCGAGATCTGGCGGCACTTCAAGAACCATCTCTACGAGATCATCGAGTGCCCCGTCATCCACACCGAGACGAATGAGCGCATGGTCTGCTACCGCGCGCTCTACGGCGATTACATGGTCTATGTGCGCCCGCTCCTGATGTTCATGAGCGAGGTCGACCGCAAGAAGTACCCTGACGCCACGCAGACGTACCGGTTCGAGCGGGTCGAGCGCTGAAGGGGCAGCGAGCGATGGGCGGCCGGGATGATGGCGATAGATGACAGAGATAAGTACATAGATAGGGATTTGGGGGAGTGGCTATGAAGTGTGACGATGATACCTGCTGCTATGAAGAGGTGCCTGGTGCAGTATGCCTGATGCGGGCGGATGGCTCGGAGCATATCGTGCAGTACAACAGCATGATGCTCTCCCTGTTCCAGTGCGAGACGCGCGAAGACTTCATTCACCTGACGGGCGGAATCTTGCGCGGCATGGTGCTGGCAGACCATTATCCGGCAATCTCGGAGCAGCTGGCGCGCTGGCAGAAGGAGCGCGCGAGAGGCCTGCACTACCTGACCTTCGAGATCCTCACGGGCAAATCCCATGTGCGCCGCATCGATGCCAACATCCGTCTCATCGAGCGGGAGGGAGAGCTCTACTGGTCCTGCTACCTCGCTGACGCTGGCCTGCGCCGTCTGACACTTGACGAGGACAAGGTGGGACTCCTGACGCGCGAGGGCTTTTTCAAAGAGGCGCTGAACCAGGCAAAGCAGGACAAGGAGCAGAAGCGCTTCGGAACGCACTGTCCCGTCTACTTCAACATCACGAACTTCAAGCTCTACAATGCCAATCGTGGCTATGCGGCGGGCGATGACCTGCTCGGGCACATGGCCTTCGTGCTGCGTGAGTCCCTGCCCGGGGCCATCCTCGCGCATCTGTCGGCGGACTCTTTTTTGGCACTGGCTCCCGTCGAGCGCCTCACGGTGCGCGTCGAGCAGGTCTGCCGCCAGATGAACCGCTTCATCGCGATGCCGGGCGTCACGGTCAAGGCGGGCCTGCGCTTTTACCGCCCAAAGGACAAGTCGCCTGTCACAGCGGCGTTCGACCAAGCGAAGATGGCCTGCGACGAGGCCAAGAAGGACGCGAAGCGCAGCTGGGTCATCTACCACGAGGAGATGGGCGAGCGGCTGCAGATGCGCAACTACGTCCTGACGCATTTCGCCGAGGCCATGCGGAAGGGGCATATCAAGGTCTACCTGCAACCCTGCATGCGCCTGCTGACGGGCAAGCTCTGCAACGTCGAAGCGCTGATGCGCTGGGAGGACCCGCAGCACGGCATGATCTCGCCCACCATCGTCATCCCCGTACTCGAGGAGTCGGGGCTTATCCACGAGCTCGACGCATTCATGATCCGCAGCGTAGTGCGGCTGCTCCACTACCAGCAGGAGAACGGCCTGCCGCTCGTGCCGGTCTCTGTCAACCTGTCGTCGCTCGACTTCGTCAAGATGGACCCGTTCGCCATCGCCGAGGAGGTGACGGAGCGCTACGGTATTGCGCATGATTACCTCCACTTTGAGCTGACGGAGACGTCCGTCGTGCGCGATGAGGGCATCCTCTTCCAAGCAATCCAGAAGTTCCACCGTGCGGGCTACCATGTCTGGCTCGACGATTTCGGCAGCGGCTACTCGTCGCTCAACGTGCTCAAGGATTACCCGTTCGACCTCTTGAAGATCGACATGGCCTTCCTGAAGACCTTCAACAAGAAGAGCCGGGACATCATCTTCTCAATCGTCCGCATGGCCAAGAAGATTGGCATCCATACCTTAGCTGAGGGCGTCGAGACGGAGGAACAGATGCGCTTCCTGCGCGCCATCGGCTGTGAGCGCATCCAGGGCTATTACTATGGCCGGCCGATGCAGCCGGAGAAGCTGCACGATGCATTGGAGAAGCAGCAGTATCAGCGTGAGACGCGCGCCGAAGCGCAGCTCTACAACACGATCGGGCTCACGGACATCCCCGCGCACGCATCCATCGCGCTGTTTACCTTTGATGGGGAAAATCCCGCGCTCTTGATGGGCAACAGCCGCTTCTGGACGCACTCATCCGAGATCGGCATTCGCGACCAGGAGCAGGTCAATCACTGCCTGCGCGTGCCCAATCACCCGTTCCGCGTGCGCTTCCTGAATCTCATGAAGCAGGTGGACATGACGCATGGCGAGCAGTCCATGACCTTCTCGGAGCAGGGGCACTATGTGCGCGTCATGATGAGCAGGCTGGGCGCGAGCCGGAAGCTCGTCATCTATCAAGCGCAGTTCGATGACATCACGATGGAGCGGGCCTACGATGCCAAGGAGCAGCGCTTCGACCAGATCATGCGCAACCTCTGCCTGCTCTATCAGAACGTCTTTTTCCTGCACGCGCAGCAGGATACGTGCGAGGTGCTCGTCGGCACGCATAGCTGGCCCGGCAGCGATGCGGCGGGGAGCGGGAACATCGGCGAGTTCTTCAAGGATTATGCTGAGGCGATGGTCTATCCGGCCGACAGGGCCCGCTTTCTCACCTACATCGACATGCACGCCATCCGCGCGGCGCTGCTCGAGAGCGGGCAGATGACCTTCTCGAACTGCTTCCGCATCTGCCAGGCGGACGGCAGCTACGTCTGGATGCGCTTCGATGCGGTACCGCTCTACCTGCGCGATCCGGGGGAATACCTCGTCTGCGTCCAGCCGCTCATCATCGAGACACAGCCGGGAGCGCGGGACTGCATCAAGGCGGTGGCCGATGCCTACGGTCTCTTTGCGGCACCGGACCTGTCGGCGAAGATGGAGCGCGACGCGCTGCTCTGGCGCAGCTTCATCGCCTATGACAAGGCCTGTGTTTTCTGGAAGGACCGCGAGCAGCGCTTCCTCGGTGCCAACGAGGCGTTCCTTGACTTCTTCGGCTTCCACGATGAAGCCGACATCGTCGGCCGGACAGACCACGAACTCGGCCTGCACATCGTCGACCCAGCCGTTCGGCAGGCAGGAGAGCGACTGCTTCAGGACGGCCGGCCGCAGTACCGGGACTTCGGCGAGTGCATCGCGCAGGGCGGCCCGCGCGCCATCTATTCCAATCGCTTCCCACTCTATCGCGCGGGAAAGGTGGAGGGAATCATCGGCCGCTTCTGGGAGTTCGGACACGACCTCGACGATTACCGCGACGCCGTCATCGACAAGGAGACGGGCTACACCAATTACCGCGGCATGCTCATGGCGGGCATCGAGTTCATGGACAATTACCTGAAGAACGGCGAGGATTTCACGGCCGTCTACTTCTATGTGCCAGCCCTCGAGTCGGCCGCGCGCTCGTACGGCGAGGCGTTCCGCCGCGAGCTGCTGCAGCGCCTGGCCGAGGAGGTCCACGCCGCCATCGTGCCAGGCAGCGTCCTCGCACACATCGGCTCAGGCCGTTTCCTCTGCTTCCACAAGCTCATCCATGAGCAGCGGCTGCGCGACCGGCTGCTGCGCCTCGCGAATGCCATCCACAACATCCACAGCGTGCGCGGCTGTCCCTGCACGCTCTACCTGCAGTACGCCGTGGGCTACGGCTCGGAGACGAAGAGCATCGAAGGCCTTTTGCAGCTGCTTGTCGAGCGCGGCGAGGCCGCGCGCAAGGACCATCTTGGCGAGTCCATCTACATCGGTGATCGCATTGCCTTTGACCGCGAGAAGTTCGACCACATGAACGAGCGTGTCTACATGTGCGACCCGGAGACGTACGACCTCGTCTACATCAATCAGGCTATCTACCGCGACTTCCACCTGCCGGAGGACTTCTCATGTGCGGGCAAGAAGTGCTACGAAGTCATCGTCGGCGGTAAGGAGCCATGCGAGTTCTGCACGAACCACCTGTTGCGCCGCGACAAGTTCTACATGTGGACCTACCACAACGCGCTCTCGGGCCTCGACTACCTGCTGCGCGACACGCTCGTGCCCTGGCGCGGCAAGAATTACCGCTTCTCGATGTCCATCAATCTCAGCGAATACCTCGACCGCGACATCGAGCGCAATGAGCTCATCTACCGCGAAGCATCCATCAACGATGCGCTGGCCATCGCCCTGCGCGAGGAAGACCCGTTGAAGGGCATCCAGAAGATGCTCTGGAAGATCGGTTCGGAGCTCAATGCCGACCGCATCTCCATCTTCGAGCGCGGTGAGGAGCAGGGGACGGTCAGCAACACCTACGAATGGTGCCGCAACGGCGTCGAGCCGATGAAGGCGAAGATGCAGCGCGTGCCGCTCAAGATCTCCGATAAGATCATCGGCCATATCCAGATCGTCAACCCGAAGGAGCAGGTATTCCAGGCCTCGAGCTATCTCATGATGATGCTGAGCCGCTTCATCGCCATTATGATCCGCAACCGCGATGCCGCGCGCGAACTCGAGCGCATGAGCCAGCGCGACCAGATGACGGGGCTGTTGAACCGTCGCGGCCTCAGCAATTACTTCATGGACCTGCCAAAGGGCATCCCGTGTGCCTTCTTCTTCGGCGACGTCAACGGCCTCAAGCGCATGAACGACGAGCACGGCCACGAGGCGGGCGACGCCCTGATTAAGACGGTGGCAGACATCATGCTGCAGGCCCAGCAGCAGGCCGGCAAGGGACATGTCTTCCGCATGGGCGGCGACGAATTCCTCATGATTGTCGAGCAGCTTGACGAGACACATGTCGAGGAAGTCCAGCAGTCCCTGCGCGAGGCCTTCCACACGCATCACGTCAGCGTCGCGCTCGGCGCCCTCGTCAGCATGACGCCGATACCCGACATGGATGCCATCATCACCAAGGTCGACCGAGAGATGTACAAGGACAAGGGAAAGAAAAAGCGCTGAAAAAACGCCTGCCCGTCATGGCATGATTACAGGACTGCATGACGAGCAGGCGTTTTCGTTTTATCTTTTGGTTGCCGTTGGGCGGAGAGGTCAGCGGCTGGCCATCTTCTGGATGGCCGGCAGATAGAAGGCGAACAGGTAGAGGACGGCAAACGAGGCGATGGCTGCGCCGAAGAAGCCGATGTTCGGGAGCGCGCCGTCAGCCGCGAGATAGCCGCTGAGGAAGGTGCCGCCGCCGATGCCGACGTTGAAGATGCCCGAGAAAATTGACATGGCGACCGGCGCGTCCGTGCGCGAGCAGCCGCGGATGAGCTCCGCCTGCATTGCGACGTTGAACATGGTCGAGATTGTGCCGAGCAGCATGCAGCAGGCCAGTATCGTCGGCGTGAAGGCGGCCGCGGGCAGGAAGACGAGCAGGGCGATGAAGAGCCCGATGACGCCGCTGCGCAGCACGAGGCAGCGGTGCAGGCCGTAGAGGCGCGAGAACAGCACGCTGCCGAGGAAGCCGCAGAGCCCGAGCACCATGAGCGTCCAGGTGATGGACGTCGGCGCGAAGCCAGCGACCGTCGCGAGGAACGGCTCGATGAAACTGTACGTCGTGAAGTACGCCGTCGCGAAGAGCAGCGACAGGATGAAGATGCCGCGCGTCAGAGGATTGTGGAAGAGCGTGGGCAGCTCGCGCAGCGAGAACGGTTCTTGCTTTGAGAGTGGCGGGAAGACGCGCCAGAGGAAGACGAGCGCGAGGAAGGCGATGACGGCGAGCGAGAGGAACGTCATGCGCCAACCGAGCGCCAGGCCGACGACGCGCCCGAGCGGCAGGCCGAAGATCATGGCAATCGAGGAGCCCGTCGCGATCATCGAGAGCGCGAACGGCTGGCGCACCTGCGTGACGAGGCGCGTGGCGAGCGGCCCCGCAATCGACCAGAAGATGGAGTGGGCGCAGGCGACCGCGATGCGCGCACCCATGAGCATCGGGAAGTTCACCGCGAAGGCAGAGCCGAGCTGCCCGAGCATGAAGAGGCCAATCGTCAGGAGCAGCAGGCGGCGCAGCTCCATGCGGCAGGCCACCAGCATCAACGGCAGCGAGAGCAAGCCGACCATCCAGGCATAGACCGTGATCATGATGCCCGTCTGCGCAGGCGTCATCGCAAAAGAAGCGGCGATGTCCGAGAGCAGGCCGATCGGCATGAACTCAGACGTATTGAATACAAAAGCGGACGTAGCCAGGCCGAAGAGCGGCAGGGCGTACTTCCACGGGATAGGTGGCAGCATGACAGCATCCTTTCTTGAATTGCTTGATTCATAGATGTATAGATTGATGATGGTTCGCAATCATAAGAACGACAATTCCTTATCCTAGAGTATCGCCTTCCCCTTGTCAAGCCACAGCAGGTGCAGAATCTGTTTTTTCAGGAAACTGTCATCTGAGCTGCGCAGAAACTGAGATGCGGATGAATCTTTGATGAAGTAAAAGTAAAAGAGGGAGGCACGTTTCACGAAGCATTGCTGTCGTATGCTATAATGAATCTGTTCTTGATTTCGTTTTTGTTTTGTTCGTTCAGAAGGGCGGGGCTTTCTTGTTTCCAGGAATCGGTATTTTGGCAAATGTGTTGGGGATTGTCGGCGGCGGCCTCTTGGGACTCGGCTGCGGGCGGCTGATATCGGAGCGCTTCCAGAAGACGCTCATGATGGCCTGTGCCGTGGCCGTCATGTTCCTCGGCCTGACGGGGACGGTCAAGGAGATGCTGGCGGTCGGTGCTGACGGGAAGATTCTGCTCGTCGGCACGAACTGCATGCTCGCGAGCCTCATCGGCGGCGCGCTGCTCGGCGAGGCCATCAACATCGAGGACCGCATGGAGAAATTTGGCATCTGGCTGCGCCAGAAGACGGGCAGCAGCGGCGACACGCGCTTCGTCGACGGCTTCGTCACCGCGTCCCTGACGGTCTGCATCGGCGCGATGGCCGTCATCGGCTCCATCAACGACCGCCTGCTCAGCGACCCGTCCGTCCTGTTTGCCAAGACCGTGCTCGACGTCGTCATCGTCATGATCATGACCTCGACGCTCGGCAAGGGCTGCATCTTCTCCGCGCTCTCCGTCGGTATCTTCCAGGGGACCATCTTCCTGCTGGCTGGCTTCCTCGAGTCCGTCATGACGCCCGCCGCCCTCAAGAGCCTCAGTGCCGTCGGCAACATCCTGATCTTCTGCGTCGGCACAAACCTCTTCGGCCTTCCGCACGTGCGCGTCGCCAATCTCCTGCCCGCACTCGTCATCGCCGTCATTTGGGTGCTCTGATAACCATCAAGCCGCCTCCGGGCGGCTTTTTGTCTTTCTAATCAAACTTCACGCCGCTGCTGCCGAGCGGGGAGGCCGCCGCCAACTTCTCCTTTGGCGCGGCCGCGCTGCTGATCTTCTACGCCTTCACGGGCTTTGAGGCCATCGCCGAGGCCGCCGAGGACATGGACGACCCAAAGCGCAATATCCCACGCGCCATCGTCATGGTCATGCTGCTCGTCTCGGCTTTCTACTTTCTCATCATGATGGTGTCCATCGGCGGCATCAACCTGGCCTCGTCCTTCCTGACGCCGCGCGTCATCGTCGCCATTGCCGATGACCACATGCTGCCGCCCGTGTTCTCGCTCTACAACCGCTTCCACACGCCGTACGTGGCCATTCTCTTCGCAACCGTCGTCGGCATCCTCATTGCCCTGTCCGGCAGCTTCACGACACTGGCCGCTATCAGCGTCGTCTCGCGCTTCGCCCAGTACGTGCCGACCTGCCTGGCCATCCTCGTCCTGCGCAAGCGCGACCCCGAGCACCCGAGCACGCTTCCTGTGCCGTTCGGCCCCGTCATCCCCGTCGTCGCCGTCCTCGTCAGCATCTGGCTGCTCGTCCAGGCCGACCTCCACAAGATCCTCTTCGGCCTCGGCGGCCTTTTGATCGCCGTGCCGTTCTACTTCCTCATGCGCAAACAGTATTTGCAGCGCTGAGAAAAAGGCAAAACGACCTGCCCGACATCACCCAAGCGAGTGATGCCAGACAGGTCGTTTCTCGTTGTTGCATTCGGACGAGATGGCAAGCAGGAATTTTACATATCCTGTCGAATTCATTTCATAAACCACAATCCCCAGCCGCGATTCTCCCAAATCCGCACCGCGCTTTACGCCGCAAGGTTTTGAGCACAACCCAGCCCGACGCAGAGGCAAGGAGATGCAAACAGCTGCCATCCGCACCGCAAAAGCAGCTACAGGTGGCTCCATACAAGGACTTGAGCCGACAGGGATTGAACTTAGCTACCCCGTAAGGGGACGGAAACGAAGCGTTCGATTCTAACGACTCTAATTTTACCGACATGGAGATTGAACTTAGCTACCCCGTAAGGGGACGGAAACGCACTGTATATATAAGGTTAACATCGGATTGTCATCGCTAGATTGAACTTAGCTACCCCGTAAGGGGACGGAAACCATAGCCCGTGTCATGCACAATGAGTCTTTCGGCGGTTCGCTAGATTGAACTTAGCTACCCCGTAAGGGGACGGAAACGTCAACTCTTACGATATAGCATTGGCATGTCTCTAGGTGATTGAACTTAGCTACCCCGTAAGGGGACGGAAACGTTCTTGAGATTTGCGCCTTTTGCATCGCGTGGCTTATCCGATTGAACTTAGCTACCCCGTAAGGGAACGAAATATTTTTTAGGAGGGATTGCAATGAGCTTTGTCTATATCACAGAAGATGGCGCGTATATCAAGAAGCGTGGTGGGAACTTTGTCGTGGGACAGGGTGATCAGGATGTGATGGAGATCCCTGAGGCGGTGCTGGACGGCTTGGTCATCATCGATACGGTGCAGGTATCTTCGCGGGCGATGGTGGAGTTTCTTCGTCTTGGTGTGCCGGTGACATGGCTTTCTCGCACGGGTGCATTCTTTGGCAGGCTTGAGTCGACGCGCCATGTCGATGTCTTCCGTCAGGAGCAGCAGGTCTTGCAGAAAGGTGGTCCATTCTATCTGGCTCTGGCTAAGAAATGTATTGCGGGAAAGATTCACAATCAACTGACGATTCTGCGGCGTTATAACCGGTATGCGGAATCTGATACGGTTCAAGAGGCCATGCGACAGATTGCGGCAAACCTCAAGCATATTCCGGAAGTACAGGGGACAGAGGAGCTGATGGGCTACGAGGGCATTGCTGCTCGTCTTTACTTTCACGCGCTGGGAGAGCTGGTCCCCAAGGAGTTTGCTTTTTCTAAGCGCAGTAAGAGACCGCCGCTTGATCCGTTCAATGCAATGCTGAGTCTTGGCTATACGTTGCTGATGTATGAGGTCTATACGGCCTTGGGCAATGAAGGGCTTCACCCGTATTTTGGCTTTCTGCATACGTTGAAGAATCATCATCCAGCGTTGGCATCCGATTTGATGGAAGAGTGGCGTGCTGTCATCGTTGATTCCATGGCATTGTCACTTGTCAATCATCACGAGATCAAGCTCGAACATTTTGAGAAAGCAGAGGACGGTCAGCCGGGTATATTCTTGACGCGAGAGGGACGCGCTATTTTTTTGCGCGCATACGAGAAGAAGATGCGGACGAAGAATCAATATGTAGAAGGAGTTCATTCCTATCGTCATAGCCTTGCGCATCAGATTACACAGTATGCGCAGGCGTTGATGGCGACGAATGTGGATATGTATGAGCCCCTTTGGCTGCACTGAGAAAACAGGGGCTTTAGGTGGTATTCAGCTCGTATCTGGAAAGCCGGGATAGCATGGAGTATGAGGAGAATGAATTCATAGTCGAGGATGAGCGGCGCTACATTGTCCTGGTCATCTACGATATCACGGACAATAAACGGCGCAACCGTATGGTGAAGTGCTTGGAACGATATGGCATGCGCGTCCAACGGTCTGCGTTTGAAGCGTTCTTGACCAAGAAGAAATATGAGTGTCTTGTAGGTGAAGCGCAGCATTTCATTGACGGGGCGACAGACTCTCTGCGGATTTACTTGCTGGCCAGCCATACGATGGTGCGGTGTTGGGGCGCTGATACGAAGCAAGTGGATGATGTCATTATTTTTTAAATAGGAAAGAGGATTTTTAAGATTGATGTAGAATTCTCATATTCAAGAAATCATTTTCAGCAGTTTGATGAAGCGGAAAGGGATGATGGCATGGCGGGTCTCGGTGAGCTGGTGGAGCGGGCGGCGCTGCTCCATGATATCGGAAAGCTGGTCTTGCGGGCGAATCCGCAGAGGGAGACGCATTCTGCCGCGGGGAAGCGCTTTCTGGAGGCTTTTGCTGCGCCGGAAGATGCAGCTGTGCTGCGGGCGGTACGCCATCACCATGGAGTAGATCTCAAGGATCTCCGCAATGCGGATGACATCAGCTATCTCGTCTATGAGGCAGACAATCTGGCGGCGGGCAGCGACCGCCGTGAGGTGGAGAATGGCGCGCAGGGATTTTCGGCGAAGATGCCGCTCATGAGCGTCTTCAATGTGTTCGGTGATGAGCGGACGGAACAGGCCTTTTATCTGCGGCCACTGCGCGACGACCAAGCGGTACAGTATCCGCAGCCCAAGGCTTCGGTCCGGGCGGATGTCAGTGCCTACCAGTGCCTCTATGGCAATCTGCAGGAAAACTTTCAGCGCAAGTCGCCTTTCCGCATGAAGCCGAATGAATTGCTGCGCATCCTGGAAGCCGTCTTGAGTTATGTGCCGTCCAGTACATCCCTTGCCGAAGCAGGGGATATTTCTCTTTATGACCATCTGCGTCTGACGGCGGCTTATGCGGTCGCCATGTACGCTTATCTGGAGGAGCAGGGCATCCGGGATTACCGCGCGGTGGTGACGGGGACTGGTGCAGAGCGGTATCGAAACAAGCCGATGTACCTGCTGGTCTCGGGGGATATCTCCGGCATCCAGGCGTTCATCTACACCATCCCGTCCAAGGGCGCACTCAAGAGCCTGCGCGGCCGTTCATCGTATCTTGAGCTCCTGCTGGAGCACACGGTGGATGAGATTTTGGCGGCGCTCTCGCTCTCGCGCAGTTCGCTGCTCTACACGGGCGGCGGCCATTTCTACCTGCTGCTGCCGAATACGGCAAGGGCACGCGAGGTGCTGGCCGCGACGGGCGAGCGTCTCAACGACTGGATGATGGGGCACTTTGCCGAGCGGCTCTACCTCGCTCTGGCATGGACGCCCTGCACGGCCAAGGAATTCCTCGGCGAGGGGACGCGGGCGGCCTTCCAGCGCGTCAATGCGGCACTGAATGAGAAGAAACTGCAGCGGTATTCGCCGCGGCAGCTCCAGACGCTGTTCGACCCCGCGAGCACGTGCAACCGCGTGCAGGACACCGCGCGAGAATGTGCGGTATGCCATACGTCGGCCGTCGGGCTGAAGCCTTACCCGGCCAGCCCTGAGCTGGCCGCCTGCCCAATCTGTGCGGGTCTCTATACCTTCGGTGAGCGCGTCCTCGGGCATCCCATCCTGTGCGTCCGGCCGCAGGGGACGGACGCGGCGGTGCCTCTTCCCGGTCCAGACGGCGATGTCTTCTTGTCGGCGGAGGACCTGTCTGAGGTACAGGAGGGGCAGCTGCCTGTATCGCGGATTTACGTCAAGAATGAATCGCTGACGGGAGAGGGCCTGGCGACGCATCTCTGGATGGGGGATTATGTGGACCGTGATGTGCGCGGCCATGTGCTGGACTTCGAGGACCTGGCGCTCGCGTCAAGGGGACTCTCGGGGAGCAGTGGCATCCCGCGCCTCGGCGTGCTGCGCGCGGATGTAGACAATCTCGGCGCGGCGTTCCTGGCAGGTTTCCCACCATCGTACACGACGTTGACGCGCGTGGCTGCGCTGTCCCGCCAGCTCTCGCTCTTCTTCAAGCACGACATCAATGCGCTGTGCCGAGGCGAGGTCAATGGCATCGGCGAGCGGGAGCGGCAGAAGTTCTCGCTGTTCGGCATGACGAAGCCGCAGGCACGCAAGGTTCACATCATCTATTCGGGCGGCGACGACCTGTTCCTCGTCGGTGCCTGGGATGATATCCTGGAGCTGGCGGTGGACCTGCACGATGCCTTTGCCCGCTTCACGGGCGGCAAGCTGCATTTCTCGGCTGGCGTCGGCCTCTTCAAGAGCCGTCATCCTGTCGCCGATATGGCACGGCAGACGGGCCGACTCGAGGACGCGGCCAAGGCGCTGCCGGGTAAGGATGGCATTGCGCTGTTCGGCATAACAGAGGCAGTGGCGCGGGTCGAAGCCTACAAGTGGGAGGATTTCATCGCGCGGGTCTGTGGCGAGAAGCTTTCGTTCCTGCGCGCGCATTTTGCGTTTGGCATGGGGTCAGACGGAGATGGCGGCCTCTTGTCGTTGGGCAAGAGCGGGCTTTACCGCATGATGGACTTGCTGCAGTCGGACGGTGCCATCCATCTGGCACGTTTTGCCTACGTGCTCGCGCGCATGGATCCCGGCTGCAGGGCGAGCGAGCAGCGGCAGAGGGCGTATCAGGAAGTGCGTCAGACGCTGTACCGCTGGTACAAGTCGCCGAAGGACCGCAGAGAGCTCCTGACGGCTGTCGAGCTCATCGTGTACGGATTGCGTGAGAGGGGAGAAAGCAAAGATGAATGAAGCAGGGAAGCGAAGGATTCCAGATGTTGCAGCAGAGGCAGAGGCCGTCATCCAGTCGTTGGTCTATAAAGACCGCTGGGACCATGACCATCTGGACCTGAGGACAAACCAGATCCGCAAATTCCTTGCGGCCGTCACGTCGGTGACGAACAAGATCGAGGTCTGGCACATGCAGCACATCGATACGGATGTCCTGCCAGATGAGCTGGCAGCGCAGGTCAAGTATCTCAAGGTCAAGCTGGCCTATCAGGCGGGCCGCGAAGGCAGTGTCAAGAAGTTTGCCGAGAAGGCGGAGCTTTCTCGGCGCATCGATGCAATCGGGCGCAGCCGCAGGAAGTATCAGGAGTTCGCGCATTTCGTGGAGGCACTCGTTGCCTACCATCGTTTTCATGGAGGGCAGGAGTGATGAGCATGGAACAAGAGCATCAGAGTGCGCTGAGAGGAAAGATCAATCTGCGTGCCACCTTGCGGCTGGAGAGCGGCCTGCACATCGGTGGTGCATCGGAATTTGCGCCAATCGGCGCGGTGGACAGACCCTTTATCCGCGATCCGCTGACCAAGAAGCCCATCATCCCGGGCAGTTCGCTCAAGGGGAAGATCCGCACGCTGCTGGCCCGTAGCCTGTCTGAGAGCTACATCTTGAACGCCATCGAAGACGATGCGGATGGCATTGCCCGGCTGTTCGGCTCTGCCGCTAAGGGCGGGCGCGGCGGCAAGCCATCGCGCCTGCAGTTCTTTGACCTGAAGATGACAGAAGACTCGGCGCGGTACATGGAACAGCTGGAGCTCGACACCTACATGGGCGAGATTAAGTTCGAGAACACCATCAACCGGCTGACGGCGGCAGCGAATCCGCGCCAGATCGAGCGCGTCCCAGCCGGGACGGAGTTTGAATTCCGACTGGTCTACAACATCGAGCGCGAGGACGAGTGGCGGGCGGACATGAAGACGCTCTGCGACGGTCTTATGCTGCTGCAGATGGACTATCTCGGCGGCCACGGCTCGCGCGGCTACGGGCGCATCTCGCTGCACGGTTTCCGCGTGGACCACTTCACGCTGCGCGGCGCGAAGGACACGGCCATGATGCAGGAAATCGAGACGATGATGCAGGAGACGCTCTGCCCGTCTGACGACTGAGCTTGCTGCGGGATGAGGGAAAGGATGGTAAGGCGATGCAGCATTACCTTTATACCCTGTGCTTTGATGCGCCGGTTCACTTCGGCATGGCAGAGCGGGGCGGGGGACTGAAACACACGGATATGGTGATGACGGCTGACGCGCTGTTCTCGGCTATTCTGACAGAACTGTCTGCTGCAGGGGAGCACGATGCCTTGCGTGAGCTGTTGGATGCGGTGCAGCAGGGGAGCCTGCGCATCTCGGACCTCCTGCCATGGCGGGAGCGGGAAGACGGCGCGTGGGATTTCTACCTGCCGCGCCCCGTGCTGCCGGAAGACATGGCGGCGCAGACGCGGCCGGACTCGTATGCGGAGGCATGCGCGTTCATGAGCGCGCACAAGCAGCAGAAGAGATTGTCGTACATACGCGCCGGCCGGATGCAGGAGTATCTCGGATCCCTGCGGGAGGGCAGGCCCTTTGACGAGCCGGCTGCGTTCGGCCAGGAAAACCTGCACCAGCGCGTCAACTGCCGCGGCGAGGAGCCGCTGCCTTACTTTGTCGGCTCGTTCGTGTTCCATGAGCAGGCTGGCTTATACCTGATTGTCTCGACCGAGTCGGAAGATGTGGTGGAAGCGATGTCCCGCCTGCTGGAATTCATGGGGCAGAGCGGTATCGGCGGCAAGCGCAGCTCTGGCTACGGCAAGTTCCACTTGGCAGACGATGCGGTCCTGCTGAGCGAGGATGCTGTCTATGGCGAGGATGATGCCGCGCTCTATCGGCTGTTGACGGACGAGGCGGCGGAGTGGCAGATGACACTGTCACCCGTCCTGCCGGATGCGCACGATATCGAGGCGGTCGCGCAGGGCTTCTATCATCTGCGCCATGTCGGCGGCTTCGTGACGACGGCCGCCCTCGCGGAGAAGAAGAACAGCATCTGCCTGCTCGATAGCGGTTCTTGCCTACATGAGCGTGTTCCTGGGAGTATGGCATCGCTCGGGCAGAATGAGGGCCATCCTGTCCTTCGCTATGGTTATGGCCTCTATGTGGGGCTTGGTGGAATCCGGAAGGGATGAGGTGACGATATGGATCTTGTGCATCACGAATATGAACTCACCTGCATTGCCCCGGTCCACATCGGCAATGGCACGGTGTACAAGGCGTATGAATACGTATATGATGCCAATCAGCAGCAGGTGCTGTTCCTCAATGAAGCGAAGTGGATAGCCTTCCTGGCGGAGCACGGGCTCATGGATGCGTTTGCCGCGTACGTGGAGGATACGGCAAAGGTGCTAGGCAGGCACGGCAATTTCACGGGACAGTATGTCTGGGACTGGCTGCGCGGGAAAGGCGTGTCATCCGATGCGATACGCAGACTTGCTCTGCGCACGGCCAAGGCCTCGCCGCGCGCCGTTATGGGCAAGAAGAACCATCTGAACGATGTGGCCGTGCAGGCGGCTCTGGCAGATGGCCGCCCCTATATCCCGGGCAGCACCATCAAGGGAGCCATGCGCACGGCCATCCTCTGGCGCTATCTCCGCGAGCACCCGGAGCAGGCGCGCCGCTACTGGAACGGGATGCGCGGCCTCACGCGGGCAGATTGGAACAGCCGCCGTGCTCAGCAGGCGCAGGCCCGTGAGATGGAGCAGGATATCCTGCATGTGCTGGGGGCCAATGCGAAGAAAAGAGCTGATGCGGTCAACAGCGCGACGCGCGGCCTGCGCGTCAGCGATGCGGTGACGGAGGCGCGCGGCACGATCATCCTGCAGAAGATCGATGAGTCGACCCAGCTGGGGCGGCTTCAGCAATCCGAAAAGTCGCTGCCGTTGTTTCGTGAGTGCATCCCCGCAGGCACGAAACTGCGCTTCTCGATGACAGCTGACTTCTCGATGCTTGCGAAGATCGGCGTGACTTCGTTTGCTGACATAGTGGAGGCCCTGCGCGCGTATACGCAGGATGCCCTGCAGTGGCAGGAAAGCGCTTTCGGGAAGAAGGATGCGTATCTCTTCCGTGAGGCAGATACGGCAGATGTTCTGCTGGGCGGCGGCACGGGCTTCTTGAGCAAGACGCTCGTGCGCGCACTGGCGCAGGACGAGCGGCAGGCGAGGGATTTCATCACGCAGTTCTTGGATGCGAACTTCCAGACTCGGGATAAGCGAGCGCATACGAAGAAGCCGGCGCATGACCATGTCCGGCTCGATCACGTGATTGCACCGCGCACGCTCAAGCTGGCCAAGGCGGGGCAGGAGACCTGGATCCTCGGCCTCTGCCAGATTCAGGACTCCAGATGAGGTGAAACGATGCTGAAATTGTTTGAGATACCCTTGCAGATGCCGGAGGGGGAGCGGCTCCACACATCGATGGGCTCGCTGTTCCACGGTGCCCTGATGGAGCGCTTTCCCGTGGAACTCGTGGAGGTACTCCACCGGCAGAATGTGCGGCCGTACAGCCAGAGCGTCTTCTTTGACCGTGAACGCGGTCCCATCTGGCGCATCGGCACGCTGGACGATGTGATGGAGGATGCGCTGATTGCCGGCATGGCGGAGGGCGGCGACTGGCTGGATCTGCATCAGAAGGGATACGCCATCCAGATGAAGGAGATCGACTGCGTGGAGGAGACTTCCTTTGAAGAGCTCGCCGACCTCGCCTTCACCGCAGAGCAGGCTCCGCGCAGCGCCTCGCTGACGTTCCTCACGCCGACGAGCTTCAAGCAGGACGGACGGTACGCCCTATTCCCGGACGCGCGGCTCATCCTGCAGAGCCTCTTGCAGCGCTGGAATGCCTTCTGCCCGGAAATCCGGCTGGAAGAGGAGGACCTGGCCGCCAAGCTTGCCGCTCACGCGCCCATCGCGCGCTACAATCTGCGCACGGCGGCCTTCTCGCTGGAGCATCAGCGCATCACCGGCTTCCAGGGCAGCCTGTCCATGCGCCTCTGTGGCACCGACAGCATGAAGCGCATCGTGGCCTTGCTCGCTTCCTTCGCACCCTTTGCCGGCATCGGCATCAAGACTGCCCTTGGCATGGGCGCCGTGACTTCTTCCCTTGAATCATGAATGATAAAGCAGCCGCCTCGGGCGGCTTTTTTGTTTGCCATTTTTCGCAAGGGATTTAACACGGAATTTACATAGAGACAACAAATCCACCCATGTTCTTTGCTACGATATAGGAGAACGATGAAGGGAGCCGAAGGGCTCCAGGGTTCCAATCAGCAAATGATTTGGGGAGGAAATAATATGTTCAACAAGATGAAGAAACTTCTTTCCGTCGGCGCTGTAGTCGCGAGTGCGGCAGTCCTGCTGACGGGCTGCGGCGGTGGCAGCCAGCAGGCGGCCAGCTCTTCTGGGAGCGCTGCACAGGAAATCTCCGGCAAGATCTCGGCTTCGGGCTCGACGGCCCTGCTGCCGCTCCTCAAGCCGGCTCAGGAAGCATTCCAGGATAAGTACGAGAAGGTCACGGTCAACGTTGCAGGTGGCGGCTCCTTCACGGGCATGAATCAGGTCGCTGAGGGTTCCGTCCAGATCGGTAACTCGGATGTCAACCTGCCGGACGAGTACAAAGACAAGGGCCTCGTCGATCACAAGGTCGTCGTTGAGCCGTTCGTCTTCATCGTCGACAAGGCCAACAAGGTCGACAACCTCACGAAGCAGCAGGCCATCGACATCCTGACGGGCAAGATCACGAACTGGAAGGAAGTCGGCGGCGATGACCAGCCGATCACGCTGATCCACCGTGCAAAGTCCTCAGGTTCGCGCGCTACGATTGCTGACGTCGTCCTCAAGGGCGCTTCCTTCACGGATAACGCCGTCATCCAGGATTCCAACGGTGCGGTCCGTGCCGCTATCGCCAGCACGCCGGGTTCCATCGGCTATGTCGATGCACCGTATGCCGATGACTCCGTCAAGGTCCTGAAGTTCGACGGTGTCGAGTATTCCCCGCAGAACATCATCGATGGCAAGTATCCGATCTACGGCTACGGCCACATGTACACGAAGGGCGAGCCGACGGGTGCTGTCAAGGCCTTCATCGACTACATCCTCAGCGATGAGTTCCAGAATACGCAGGTAGAGAAACTCGGCTTCATTCCGGTCAACAAGATGAAGAAATAATCTGAAGGAATCTTTGGACAGAAACTCAAACTGAACAAGCAGTAAAAGGGTAGGATGATGCAGGACGGATGTCCTGCATCACGTTTATACAGGAGGTTTTTATGGAACGGGCAGCAACAATCGGCCGCCTCGATGGCAAACAGTCGGGCGGCGGTCATGAGCGCAGGCTATTCTACGACAAGTGCGGGCGGTATCTCTTCATTGCAGCGGCCTTTCTCATGACAATCATCATCTTCTCGATCATCTTCTTTGTCGGCAAGCAGGGCCTCATGACTTTCGCGGAGGTCAGCCCGCTGGAGTTCTTCTTCAGCGCGAGCTGGGATCCTTCGCTCGGTAAGTTCGGTGCACTCTCATTCATCGTCGGCTCGCTGGTGACGACCATCCTCTCCGTTCTCATCGGCGCGCCGCTCGGCCTGCTCGGCGCCATCTTCCTCGCGAAGGTCGCACCGGTCTGGCTCAAGAACATCATGCGCCCGGCGACGGACCTCTACGTCGCCATCCCGTCGGTCGTCTACGGCTACATCGGCCTGACGCTGCTTGTGCCGTACCTGCGCGATGCGCTCGGTGCGACGACGGGCTTCGGCGTGCTCGCGGCTTCGCTCGTGCTTGCCATCATGATCATGCCGACGATCCTCTCCATCAGCACGGATGCGCTCAATGCCGTGCCGAAGCCGCTGGAGGAGGCGAGCCTCGCGCTCGGCGCAACGTGGTGGCAGACGATGGTCCACGTCATCGTGCCGGCCGCAGCGCCTGGCATCCTGACGGCTGTCGTGCTCGCGATGGCGCGCGCGATCGGCGAGACGATGGCGGTGCAGATGCTCATCGGCAACACGCCGCAGATCGTCACATCGCTGCTCTCGCCGACCGCAACGCTGACGAGTAACATCGTCGTCGAGATGGGCAATACGCCGTTTGGCTCGGTCTGGGGCAACGCACTGTTCCTCATGGCCTTCGTACTGCTCTTGATCTCGCTCGCCATGATCCTGGTCATCCGCCGCTTCGGCACGAGGAGGGTATAATCTTATGAACACAAAACTACAGAACCAGATAGCGAGGGGCGGTCTCTGGGTCGTGGGATTCTTCATCCTCGGCCTGCTCGCTGCCTTCCTCGGCTATCTTCTCTACAAGGGCCTGCCGGTCCTCTCGCCGCACTTCATCCTCGGCAAGTCGAGCGACATGATGGCGGGCGGCGGCGTCGGCTCGCAGCTCTTCAACTCGTTCTACATGCTCTTCCTCTCGATGGCCATCTCCATCCCAATCGCGCTCGGCGCTGGCATCTACCTCGCGGAGTACGCGCGGGAGAACAAGCTGACGAAGTGCATCCGCCTCTCGGTCGAGAGCCTCGCGACGGTGCCGTCCATCGTACTCGGCCTGTTCGGCATGATCATCTTCGTCAACATGATGAACATGGGCTTCTCCATCCTCGGCGGCTCCCTGACACTCGTCCTCCTGAACCTGCCGATGCTCGTGCGCGTGACGGAGGAATCCATCCGCACGGTGCCGAAGTCGTATGAAGAGGCAAGCCTCGCACTCGGTGCGACGAAGCTCCAGACGATCTTCAAGGTCGTGCTGCCGAGCGCCATGCCGGGCATCATCACGGGCATCACGTTGACGGCGGGCCGCGCACTCGGCGAGACGGCCATCCTGATCTTCACGGCAGGCACGACGGTATCGCGCCACATGTTCGACACGGACGTCATGGCAGGCGGCGAGACGCTGGCCGTTCACCTCTGGTACCTCATGAGTACGGGCCTCGTGCCGGACCGCGATGCCATCGCCAATGGTATCGGCGCCCTGCTGATCCTAGTGATCCTCGTCTTCAACTTTGTCCTGCTGCTGCCGGTCAAGCTGCTCAGCCACAAAACGAAAGCATGATTCCAAAGCATCACGAACCGCTGCCTCCTGCCGATCCGGCTTTTCCGGGCCGCAGGGAGCACCTTCGTGGTGCTTTTTGTGATACAGTTCCTTTTCTTTCTCAGATTTCTATGGTAGAGTAAGAATAAGAACTCTGCACGCTGTGGCAGAGCCCTGACATCATGTTACCAAAGGAATTAGACCAAGAAGCAAGAGAAATGAACAAGAAAAGGAAGTGATGGAATCATGAAAGAGACAATCAAATCCATGCAGGGGCTTGCGGAGCCTTTTCTCGCGTTCCTGCGCTGGGAGGCGAGCAGCGGCGTCATCCTGCTCGCCTGTGCCATCCTCGCACTCATCGTGGCGAATTCGCCGCTATCAGAATCGTACGAGCATCTGCTGCACTACCCGATTGCCATCGGGGCAGGGGAGTACGTGCTCGAGATGGGGCTGCTGCACTGGATCAACGACGGTCTCATGGCCGTGTTCTTCTTCGTCATCGGCCTCGAGATCAAGCGCGAATTCCTCTACGGGGAGCTGCGCACGTATTCGGCGATGCTGCTGCCTGTCGGCGCGGCGCTCGGCGGCATGCTCGTGCCGGCCATCTTCTACGCGGCCATCAACTACGGCCAGCCGACGTTCGGCGGCTGGGGCATCCCGATGGCGACGGACATCGCCTTCGCGCTCGGCATCATGACCATCGCCGCGCGCCAGGCGCCGCTCGGCCTCGTCGTCTTCCTGACGGCGCTCGCCATCGTCGATGACCTCGGCGCCATCGTCGTCATCGCGCTGTTCTACAACACGGACCTCACGGTGTCGGCGCTCTTCCTAGGGCTCGCGGCAGTGGCGGCGGCCTTCGTGCTCGGCCGCTTCCGCGTGCGTTTCCTGCCGGCCTACATCGCGCTCGGCCTCGTCGCCTGGCTGGCCTTCCTGCAGGCGGGCATCCACCCGACGATTGCGGGCGTGTTGCTCGGCCTCTCCATCCCGGCGGCCGCGGACCCGGAGGCGTCGCTCTTGCACAAGCTCGAGCACGCGCTCGAGCCGTGGTCGGCCTACGCCATCATGCCGATCTTCGCGCTGGCGAATGCCGGCGTTGCCATCTCGCTCGCGACGCTTGACATGACGTCGCCGATTTTCCTCGGCATCCTCGCGGGTCTCTGCCTCGGCAAGCCCATCGGCATCTTCGGTGCGGTCTTCGTGCTCTGCAAGGTCTTCCGTCTGCAGCTGCCGGGCAATGCGACGAAGAGCCAGCTCGCGGCGACGGGCATGCTCGGTGGCATCGGCTTCACGATGTCCATCTTCATCGCCTCGCTGGCCTTCACGGACAGCGCGATGCTCGACCTCGCGAAGATCAGCATCCTCTCGGCGTCCATTCTCTCGGGTCTCCTCGGCACGGCGTTCTTCAAGCTGCAGGCGTGCTTCGGTGGGGCAGGCGAAAAAAATAAAAAAAATAGCAAAAGGGTGTTGACAGAAATGGAGCTCCCGTCTATAATAATATTCGTTGGTTGCGACAGCGACTGACAGACAAAAGAAAGATGATGACTCACTAGCTCAACTGGCAGAGCAACTGACTCTTAATCAGTAGGTTCACGGTTCGATTCCGTGGTGGGTCACCATTTTGAGATAACGGCTCCTTGCAAAGAGGAGCCTTTTTTGTATCTGCAATGGGAATGGAACAGAAATAGAGAAATAGAAAGGAATGACATCATGCGAATCCTGATCTCCAATGATGACGGCATCCAGGCCAAAGGCCTCGAGGCGCTCGTCAAAGCATTCTGTGCGCGCAAGCACACGGTCATCGTCTCGGCGCCGGCCCGCCAGCAGAGCGGCATGGCCCATGCCCTGAACGTCGGCCGGCCGCTCGAGCTCGTGCGCGGTGAGGAACTCGCCGCAAAGTACGGCATCGAGGCCTGGGCCGTCGACGGCACGCCGACGGACAGCGTCAAGCTCTATCTCGAGGCGTTGGCCGAGGAGAAGCCGGATGTCGTCGTCTCCGGCATCAACCACGGCGCGAACCTCGCGACGGACATCCTCTACTCGGGCACGGTCGGCGCGGCGATGGAGGGCATGCTGCACGACATCGCCTCGTTTGCCGTCTCGATGGATGTGGACAGCACCATCTCGTACGAGGAGGCGGCGGAGGAGTTCGCCACAATCTTAGAGCGCGTCATGACGGCACAAAAGGCCTCCGATGAGCCGCGGCCCGTCTTCTGGAACGTCAACTTCCCGCGCGCCTACACACTCGGCGACGATGGCCGCCCGCAGATCGTCTTCGGACGCCAGGGCAAGCGCGACTACCACAATGCCTTTCAGAAGCAGGAGCGCACGGATGGCCGCATCTTCTACACGGTCGCCGGCGAGATTTTCGACACGGACAAGAGCGAGCCGACGGACATCTACGCCGTCGAGCATGGCTACATCGCCGTGACGCCGCTGATGGTCGACCTCACGGACTACGTCGCCATCGAGAAGCTCTTGGACCGCTGAGCTCGTGTCCTTTTTTTCGCGAGATACTTGTGATAGAATAGAAGTTAGATTTGTTACGGGAGGCAATATTCATGGAATCAATGATTCGCGATATCAAGCTGGCTCCTTCGGGCCACGATAAGATCAACTGGGTCAAGAACTTCATGCCGGTCATGGCGGCCGTCGACAAGGAGTTCTCCGTCTCGAAGCCGTTTGCGGGCAAGAAGATGGTCATCACGCTGCATCTCGAGGCCAAGACGGCCTACATGGCGGAGATCTTCCACCATGCCGGCGCCGAAGTCGCCATCACGGGCAGCAACCCGCTGTCGACGCAGGACGATGTGGCCGCCGCGCTCGTCGAGGACGGCCTGCACGTCTTCGCTTGGCACGACTGCACGCCGGAGGAGTACGACACCTTCATCAACAAGGCGCTCGACATCAAGCCGGACTTCGTCATCGACGACGGCGGCGACCTCGTGCACATGCTGCACACGAAGCGCCGCGAGCTGCTCTCGGGCATCGTCGGCGGTTCGGAGGAGACGACGACGGGCGTCCATCGCCTGCGCGCGCTCGCCAATGAGGGGAAGCTCGAGTTCCCGATGATTGCGGCCAATGACGCCTACTGCAAGTACCTCTTCGACAATCGCTACGGCACGGGCCAGTCGACCTGGGACGGCATCATGCGCACGACGAACGTCGTCATTGCCGGCAAGAATGTCGTCATCGCCGGTTACGGCTGGTGCGGCAAGGGCGGCGCGATGCGTGCGCGCGGCCTCGGCGCCAATGTCATCGTCACGGAAGTCGACCCGATCAAGGCCATCGAGGCCGTATTCGATGGCTTCCGCGTCATGCCGATGGATGAGGCCGCCAAGATCGGCGACATCTTCCTGACGCTGACGGGCGACAAGGACGTCATCCGCAAGCAGCACTTCGAAAACATGAAGAACGGCGCCATCCTCGCGAACTCCGGCCACTTCGACGTCGAGATCAACATCCCGGAGCTCGAGTCGCTCTCCGTCTCGCGCCGCACGGTCCGCAAGAACATCGAGGAGTTCAAGCAGAAGGACGGCCGCAAGATCTACCTGCTCGCGGAGGGGCGCCTCGTCAACCTCGCAGCTGGCGACGGCCATCCGGCCGAGATCATGGACCTCTCGTTCGGCGTGCAGTTCTTCTCGGCACTGCATCTCCTGCATCACGGCAAGGAGATGACGAAGGGCGTCCACCTCATGCCGGAGGAGATCAATACGAAGATCGCCGAGATCAAACTCAAGGCATCGGGCATCGCCATCGATGCGCTGACGCCGGAGCAGAAGGCATACCTGAACATGGCCTGAGGGAGAAACACATGAAGACACTGATCAAGAACGTATACGCGCTGCTGCCCGACGGCACGACGCCGCTGACGAATATCATGATCGACCGCGACAAGATTGCATCCATCGGCGAGGTGCCGGAGGACTTCCGCGCGGCCAAGGTCATCGACGGCAAGGACAAGTTTGCCGTGCCGGGTTTTGTCAATGCCCACACGCACGCCTCGATGACGCTGTTCCGCAGCTATGCGGACGACATGAACCTCATGGACTGGCTCAACAACATGATCTGGCCGGCTGAGGCGAAGATGCAGGAAGAGGACATCTACTGGGGCGCGATGCTCGCGGCCGTCGAGATGATCGAGGGCGGCACGACGACGTTTGCCGACATGTACGGGCCGTACATGGAGAAGGTCGCGGAGGCCACGGCCGATGCCGGCCTGCGCGCCGTGCTCTCGCGCGGCATCATCGGTGTCGCGCCGGACGGCGATGCCAAGATCGAGGAGAATGTTTCCCTCTATAAGGACTTCCACGGCGCCGCCGATGGCCGCATCACGGTCATGTTCGGCCCACACGCGCCTTACACCTGCCCGCCGGACTTCCTCAAGAAGGTCGCAAAGACGGCGCAGTCGCTCGGCGCGGAGGTCCACATCCACATGGCGGAGACGAAGGCCGAGATCGAGCAGATCACGAAAACCTACGGCAAGCGCCCGTTCCGCTACGTCGAGGAGACGGGCCTCTTTGGCGGCAAGGGCACGCTGGCCGCTCACTGCGTCCACCTCGACGAGGAGGACATCGCCATCATCAAGAAGCACGGCATCCGCGTCGCGCACAACCCGGGCAGCAATATGAAGCTCGCGAGCGGCGTCGCGCCGGTGCCGCGCCTCCTCAGGGAAGGCGTCTGCGTCGCGCTCGGCACGGACGGCGCTTCGTCGAACAACAACCTCGACATGCTCGAGGAGATCAACCTCGCGGCGATGCTCCACAAGGTCAGCACGCTCGACCCGCTGGCCGTCCCGGCGCGCACGGCGCTCAAGATGGGCACGGAGTACGGCGCCCAGGCCGTCGGCCTCACGGGCGTCGGCAAGCTCGAGGCCGGCTGCAAGGCCGACATCACGCTGTTCGACATGGATGGCGCCGCCTGGTACCCGCGCAATGACCTCGCGTCGCTGCTCGTCTACTCGGCCCATGCGGATTCCGCTTCGACGGTGCTCGTCGACGGCAAGGTCCTCATGGAGGACAAGGAGCTCCTGACACTCGATAAGGAGCGTATCTTCTACGAGGCGCAGAAATGCGCGGAACGCCTGACCAAATAACTTCCATACGTTCCATCCGAACCATCCGAAACGATAGTGAATCTACAGCAGGGCTGCCGCTTCATGCGACAGCCTTGCTTTCGTAATCCTGATATCTCGTAATCGAAACAGGGGGGAGATCTTTGAAAAAGACTACGAGCCGCACGCGGGCGAAGCGCAAGCCGGTGCGCAAGGCGCAGAATACAGGCCACCGCGTGACGCGCGCGCATACAGGGCGGCGCTCCGAGCTCTTCGGGCTGGCGCTCTTAGCGGCCGGCCTCATCTCGATCTGCGGCATCTGCGGACTCAACGTGGGCTTCGTCGGCGTCTACTTCGCGAAGTTCCTGCGCTACTTCTTCGGCGTGGGCTCCATTCTCGTCGCCGTCCTGATTCTCTTGATTGCCTGGACCTACATGACGAAGCACCATGCGCCGCGCTACTCGCCGCGCTTCTTCGGCCTGCTCGCGCTCTTCGTCTCCGTGCTCGCCATCTGGCATCACTTCAAGGTGCCCGTCGGCGAGGAAATCCTGCCGCAGAGCCTGCCGGCAGGCGGCGGCCTTCTGGGCGGCGGCCTCTTGCTCGGCCTGCGCAAGCTCTTCGGCGTCGACGGTTCCATCATCGTCCTCGGCGTCGGCACAGTCGGCTCCGTCTTGCTCTCGACGACGTGGTCGCTTGCGACGGGGCTCTTGAAGACGCAAGAAAAGGCGAAGCAGGGAGCCGCAGCCGCGGGCTCGGCCATCCAAACGACCTGCGGCAAAGTCGCCGAAGTCGGTGGCCGCGTCGAGGAGCACGTCGTCGAGGCCGTGCGCGAGAAGGTCAGCAGGGTCAGTGCCAGCAAGGCCAGCTTCTACAATCAGGAAGCGGACCAGCGCTTTGCCGATGCGCCAGAGACTCCGGAGAAACCGCAGGAAACGGCTGCATCAGAGTCCGTGCCGGAGTCGGAACAGACGGACCATGCCATGCCGGACTTCACGATCGAGTACGGCACGGCGCACGGAGAGGAGGCGGCGCCCGCTGCACCCGCTCAAGAAGCGCGCCCGATGGGCCTGCCCGACTCCATCGAGCCCCTCGGCATGGCCGCGCCGCCCGCGAGCCTGCGCACAGCGAGCCCCTTCGTCGAGGGGCCGATTGGCCGCGGCACGATTCCTGCGGCCGCAGAAGCGCCTGCTGCATCGTTCGAGCCTTTGAGCGAACCCGAGCCGGAGCCGTTCCCTGCGGCCAAGCATGAGGAACCGGCGGCACCGTTCACCGTACCGAAGACGGAACCCGTCGTGCCGCCTTCGCCGAGCCCGATGAAGAAGAAGCCGACGGCCATGCCCTCGTACGAGGAGATCGCGCCGATCATGCCGGCCGCGGCTCTGCTCGACGGCTCAGCCAAGAGCATGGACAGCAGGCAAGGCGCCTCGCAGGGGCCCGCCGATGCCAGCTCGCCTGAGGCAAAGGCTCCCGCCGCGCCGCCGCGCCCCTACATGTTGCCGCAGGTCACGGAAATCCTCTCGAAGCACGCGAAGAAGCACAACGCCGCGCTCGAGATGGAGATCGCCGACAAGGCCCACATCCTGCAGAAGACGCTCGAGGACTTCCACGTCAAGGCGAAGATCATCAACGCGTGCCACGGCCCGGCCGTCACGCGCTACGAGCTCGAGCCGGCGCCGGGCGTCAAGGTCAGCAAGATCACGAACCTCGCCGACGACCTCGCGCTGAGCCTCGCCGCGACCTCCGTGCGCATCGAGCCGATCCCCGGCAAGGCCGCCATCGGCATCGAGGTACCGAACAAGGAGCTCGAGGGCGTGCAGCTGCGCGAAGTCCTCGAGAACGAGAAGTTCCTCAAGGCGAAGTCGAAGCTGACTGTCGGCCTCGGTATGGACATCGGCGGCCAGGCCATCTTCGCCGACCTCGCGAAGATGCCGCATCTGCTCGTCGCCGGCGCCACGGGTTCCGGTAAATCCGTCTGCATCAACACGCTCATAACGAGCATCCTCTTCAAGGCGAAGCCGGAGGAAGTCAAGTTCATCCTCGTCGACCCGAAGATGGTCGAGCTCTCCAACTACAACGGCATCCCGCACCTCATGGTGCCGGTCGTCACCGAGGCCAAGAAGGCCGCATCCGTGCTCAACTGGTCCGTGCAGGAGATGGAGAAGCGCTATGCGAAATTCGCCGAGCACAACGTCCGCAACATGGAGACCTACAACACGAAGTTCCCCGAGGACAAGATGTCGGCCATCGTCATCATCATCGACGAGCTCGCCGACCTCATGATGGTCGCGCCGCACGACGTCGAGGACGCCATCTGCCGCCTCGCGCAGAAGGCCCGCGCCGCCGGCATCCACATGGTGCTCGCGACGCAGCGCCCGTCCGTCGACGTCATCACGGGCATCATCAAGGCCAACATCCCGTCGCGCATCTCGTTCGCCGTCTCGAGCCAGATCGATTCGCGCACCATCCTCGACCGCAGCGGCGCCGAGAAGCTTTTGGGCCGCGGCGACATGCTCTTCTATCCCGTCGGCGCGGCCAAGCCCATGCGCGTGCAGGGCGCCTTCATCAGCGATGAAGAGGTCGAGCACCTCTTGGACTTCATCCGCAGCCAGGGGCAGGAGATGGAGGCCAACGAGGAGATCATCACCTTCACCGAGAACGCCATGAAGGAGGACGAGGAGAAGGAGGAGGGCAAGGGCCGCCGCGCCTCGAAGTACGACGAGCTCTTGCCCGATGCCGTCAACCTCGTCATGTCGACGGGGCAGGCCTCGGCCTCGTCCATCCAGCGCCGCTTCCGCGTCGGCTACACGCGCGCCGCGCGCCTCATCGACGAGATGGAGGATCTCAGCATCGTCGGCCCGAACATCGGCAGCAAGCCGCGCGAGATCCTCATGAACTCAGAGCAGGCCGCCGCCGCGCTCGCCGCCTGCAGCGATGAATGACGCAGACGGACGAAAACTTTCACAAAAATAGCCGATAAAATAGTCGATGGACTGGAAAAGCACAGGATGCTTGTGGTATACTTGAGAATGGTTATGTAATTTATGGTCATATAAGTTCCAGTAAATTCCATGAGCAATACCAGAGACAATCATCCGGATTTCTCTTATGGGGGTAGATTTTTTTGAAGTACATGAGTGGTAACGAACTGCGCGAAGCTTATCTGCAGTTCTTTTCGGAAAAGAAAGGCCATCTGCGCCTGCCGAGTTTCTCGCTGATCCCGCAGGACGATCCGACGCTCCTCTTGATCGGCGCCGGCATGGCTCCGCTGAAGCCGTTCTTCACGGGCAAGATGAAGCCGCCCCGCACGCGCGTGACGACGAGCCAGCGCTGCGTCCGCACGGGTGATATCGAGAACGTCGGCCGCACGGCGCGCCATCAGACGTTCTTCGAGATGCTCGGCAACTTCTCGTTCGGTGATTACTTCAAGGGCGAGGCCATTCCCTGGGCATGGGAGTTCCTGACGGAAGTCATCGAGCTGCCGAAGGACAAGCTCTGGGTCACGGTCTACCCGGACGACACGGAGGCCATCGAGATCTGGAAGTCCCAGCCGGGCTTCCCGCAGGACCACATCGTCAAGATGGAGGACAACTTCTGGGAGATCGGCCCTGGCCCGTGCGGCCCGGACTCCGAGATTTACATCGACCTCGGTGAAGAGCGCGGCTGCGGCTCGCCGACCTGCGCTGTCGGCTGCGACTGCGACCGCTACCTCGAGATCTGGAACCTCGTCTTCACGCAGTACGACCGCCAGGAAGACGGCTCCTACAAGAATCTCGCCCATAAGAACATCGATACGGGCTGCGGCCTCGAGCGCCTCGCGTCCGTCGTGCAGAACAAGAAGACGAACTTCGAGACGGATCTTCTCTACCCGATCATCGAGTACGCGGCCAAGGTCGCGGGCGTCGAGTACGGCAAGGACGAGAAGACGGACATCTCGCTGAAGGTCATCGCTGACCACGCGCGCTCCATGGCCGTCATGATCATGGACGGCATCCTGCCGTCGAATGAGGGCCGCGGCTACGTGCTGCGCCGCATCCTGCGCCGCGCCATCCGCCACGGCCGCATGCTCGGCATCAAGGGCAAGTTCCTCGAGGGCGCCGTTGACGCCGTCGTCGAGATCTACCGCGATGCCAGCGACTTCGGCGAGCTCATCGCCAAGCACGACTACATCAAGAAGGTCATCAGCATCGAGGAAGACCGCTTCGCCGCAACGCTCAACCAGGGCATGGAGCTGCTCGACGCAGAGATCAAGAGCCTCAAGGCTGACGGCAAGGATGAACTGCCGGGTGAGGTCGGTTTCCGCCTCTACGACACGTTCGGCTTCCCGTGGGAGCTCACGGAAGAGATCCTGCACGAGAACGGCCTCGACCTCGACAAAGAGGGCTTTGACAAGGCCATGGACGAGCAGCGCGAACGTGCGCGCAGTGCCCGTGCCGAGAACCAGCGCGTCGCTGTGCCGGACCTCTCGGGCATCGACGTCTCGAAGCTCAAGGTAGACCCGGAGGCCAAAGAGGCCAAGGTCGTCGCCATCTGGAAGGACGGCAAGCTCGTCGACGAGATCACGGACGGCGAAGAGGCCGGCATCATCCTCGACAAGACCCCGTTCTACGCAGAGGGCGGCGGACAGGTCGGCGACGAGGGCCTGCTGCTCGGCGAGTTCGGCCGCATCAAGGCGACGAACGCCAAGAAGCTGCCGGACGGCACGGTCTACCACGTCTCGTACGTAGAGGAAGGCCAGCTCAAGGTCGGCGAGACGGTCAAGATCGAAGTCGACCAGGAGAAGAAGCTCGCCTCGGCGCGCAACCACACGGCGACGCATCTGCTGCAGGCTGCCCTCAAGAAGGTCGTCGGCGACCAGGTCAACCAGGCCGGCTCGTCCGTCACGCCGGACCGCCTGCGCTTCGACTTCACGAACTTCGAGCCGGTCACGGCACAGCAGCTCGCTGACGTCGAGGCACTCGTCAACAAGGTCATCCTCAAGGGCCAGGACGTCGAGATCTCGCACATGAGCCTCGAGGAGGCCAAGAAGGCCGGCGCGATGGCGCTCTTCTCCGAGAAATACGGCGACGTCGTGCGCGTCGTGCGCGTGCCGGGCTTCTCGATGGAGCTCTGCGCTGGCTCGCACGTCAAGAACGTCGGCCAGATCGGCATGTTCAAGATCGTCGGCGAGACGGGCATCGCCTCGGGCGTGCGCCGCATCGAGGCCATCACAGGCAAGGCTGCACTCGACTATGCAAATGAGAAGCTCGCCACCCTGCAGAAGGCAGCTGCCCTGCTCAAGGCAAACGAGGACGACGTCCCGGCAGCCGTCGAGAAGCTGCAGGCCGAGGGCAAGGAGATGGCCGGCAAGCTCGCCGAAGTCGCAGCGATGCAGGAGAAGGCCGATGCCCAGCAGCTCATCGCTGGCGTCAAGGACATCAATGGTGTCTCCGTCATCACGGGCAAGGCCAACGTCGAGAACATGGACTCCCTGCGCGACGTCGCTGACCTCACGCTCGACAAGCTCGGCAGCGGTGTCGTCGTGCTCGGCTGTGCCAACGACGGCAAGGTCAACCTCGTCGTCAAGGCATCGAAGGACGCCGTCAAGCGCGGCATCCATGCCGGCAAGATCATCAAGGAAGCCGCAGCAGTCGTCGGTGGCGGCGGCGGCGGACGTCCGGACATGGCACAGGCTGGCGGCAAGAAGGCAGAAGCTCTGCCGCAGGCATTCGAGAAGGCAGCAGCCGTCATCGAAGCACAGCTTGGCTGAGTACTATAGATCATGTGAAACCTCCCTCTCTGCGAGGGAGGTTTCCTTGGTATCTCGATAGATTATAAACAGATGATAGATGATGGAGGGTCCTGAATCTTGGAAGTCGATATCACAAAGAAAGTACAGTATCTGATGAAATACGGCCTCGTCGGCCTGATCCTCATTGCCGTGCTCTGTGCTGGTGGCATCTACTACTACCAGCATCAGCACAAGTACTTCAACGTCTACGACGCGCAGGTCACGAGCTCGCTCGTCGCGGCGAAGGTACACGGCAATGCGATGATCACCGAGAAGGTCGTCGCAGAGGGGGAGCATGTCGAGGCCGGCGATGTCATCGCCCACGTGCAGAGCACGGTGACGGACGAGCAGATCGCGAACCTCGAGCAGACCGTCGCGCTCTCGCAGCGCAACCTCGATGAGATCAAGAAGGGGCAGACCGTGACGGTCGCCGTGCCGAGCCCCGCCCCGGCACCGGCCGCGAGCGCGCCGCGCAGCAGCGGTTCCTCGCAGAGCGTCGCGAGCGCCGAGTCCCGCATGAACCGCATGAACGAGCTCTTCGAGATGGGCGCCATCAGCGCCGTGCAGCGTGATGCCGCCGTCTCGGCCTATCATGCAGCCGTGGCCGCCGCCTCGTCGTCGGCTCCTGCCGCATCCGCTTCTTCTTCTGCACCGGCCGTCCGCTATCAGACGACGACCCAGCCGCCTGACCCGAAGGCCGTGCAGAACGCCGAACTGCAGCTCAAGCAGGCACAGGCCGCGCTCGACAACGCCAAGCAGGATGCCGCCGAGACCGACATCGTCGCGCCGGTAGCCGGCACGGTCTACTACGCGCAGGGCATCGATGAGGGCTCGACCGTCAAGGCGGGCGGGACCGTTGCGAGCGTCGGCAATGCCGACGACATCTGGGTCGAGGCCAAGGTCAGCCCCGACAAGGCCGCGAAGATCCGCCTCGGCCAGTTCGTCTCCTACGAGATCGACGGCCACCAGCTCCAGGGCTCCGTCCAGGACATCCAGCAGCCGGCCAAGAAAGATGACCAGTCCGCCGACATCAACGCCAATGGTGCCGATGCAGCGGCCAACGGTGCCGCATCCAACGCCGGTGCTGCCCAGACTGACCCGAACAACCTGAACAATTCGAACGCCCAGAACGGCCAGAGTGCGCAGGGCGCGCAGGATGGCCAGCAGGGCGCAGAGGCCAGCACGGCTGATGCCGCCGGTGGCGACGCCGCCGCAAGCAGCCAGCCCAAGACGACCGCCGAGGTCAACGACGCCGACGGTGACGATGAAGACGTCATGATCATCCGCATCTCCATCCCGTCTGGCCTAAACTTCACCCTCAAGCCCGGTATGAAAGCCGTCGTCAAATTCGCGATGAACGGCTGAAGCTGAAGGGCAATCGCATAAAGTGCCAAAGATGTAGAGACTGCCTTATCCAGAAGATGGATAGGGCAGTCTTTTTTTGCGCATTGTTCCCCTGAGGTGGCATTCTGTAACAAATTTTGCCCAGATGGCTTTCTTTTTTCGCAATGCTGTGTTATAATGACAATAAATTTTCACTAACTAAAGGATTAAAGACGAAAAGCTTTGCTTTTCGGATTCAATATGGGGAGGGGAAAGGGTATGGTGAACCCAAAACTCAAGGATGAGCTCAATGACCAGCTCTGTGAGGCGATGCTGTCGCTGGAGACGGTGGACGAGTGCTACCAGTTCTTCGAGGATCTCTGCACGATCAGCGAGCTCAAGGCGATGAGCCAGCGCCTCGAAGTCGCGCGGATGCTGCGCGCGGGGCACACGTACGACGACATCGTCGCGCGCACGGGGGCGAGCACGGCGACGATCAGCCGCGTCAAGCGCTGCCTCAACTACGGCGCCGACGGCTACCGGATCGTCCTTGACCGGCTGGCACCGGGGGAAGAGAAGGAACCCTCGCACAAGTGAGTGGCTTCTTATTAATAGGAAGAAAATGGAAATAAGATAGAAGCAGGATAAAAGGAGACAGACACATGGACAAGGAAAGACTGACACTGGAGATCCCGTACGGCATGCGCGATTTCCTGCCGACGGAAGCAGCGGAGAAGCGCGCAATCGAGGCGGAGCTCGCCGCGCTGTTCGCGGAGTGGGGCTACGACGAGGTCGTCACGCCGACCATCGAGTACCTCGACAACCTGACGCTCGGCGCGAGCCGCGCGCTCGAGCCGCATCTCTTCAAGCTTTTCGACAAGGACAACCGCACGCTCGCGCTGCGCCATGAGATGACGACGCCAATCGCGCGCCTCGCCGCGAGCCGCCTGCGCGACTACCCGCAGCCCTTAAAGCTCTCCTATGTCAGCAGTGTCTTCCGCTACGAGCAGACGCAGGCCGGCCGCCAGTGCGAGTTCCATCAGGCCGGCGTCGAGCTCATGGGCTCTGCGACGGCCTTTGCCGATGCTGAGGTCATCGCGCTGGCCATCCAGGGCCTGCTGCGCGCCGGCCTCACGGACTTCACGATCTGCCTCGGCCAGGTCGAGTTCGTCTCGGGCATCATGAACCAGTACCAGCTCTCAGACGAGACGAAACGGACGCTGCAGACGGCGCTCGAGAAGCACGACCTCGTCTCCTTCGACCGCGCGATCGCCGCGCTCGACCTGCCCGAGAAGGCCAAGAAGACGCTCGGCTACCTGCCCGTGCTCAATGGCGGCGCGGAGATGCTCAAGAAGAGCTACACGCTCGCGCTCAACGAGCAGAGCCGCCGCGCGCTCGACAACCTCGCGGAGATCTACCGCCTGCTCCAGTCGTACGGCGTCGAGCAGTACGTGCGCTTCGACCTCGGCATCATCCGCGACTTCAGCTACTACACGGGCATGGTCTTCGAGGCGTACACGCCGGGCCTCGGCTTCCCGCTCGCCGGCGGCGGCCGCTACGACCACCTGCTGTCCGACTTCGGCAGCGCCTGCCCGGCCACGGGCTTTGCCATCGGCATCGAGCGCATCCTGCTCGCGCTGACGCGCCAGGGCCTCGAGAAGCCGGACCAGCCGAAGGACATCTACCTCGGCTACGCGCCGGGCCGCGAGCACGACGCCATCCAGAAGGCGCAGGAGCTGCGCGCGGGCGGCAAGGTCGCCGAGCTCGCGCTGCTGTGCCAGACGGAGGACGACGCCCGCGCGATGCAGCAGACGAAGGGCTACGCGAGCCTCGTCTACCTCGCATGAGCGTGCGGGGGCGCGTGCGCCAGTTCGTCCGCGCCGTCACTAAGCGCATGGACGAGGGCGACCGCGCCTTCGTCCGCGCGAACCTGCCCGCCAAGGCCCTGCCGCTCTTCGCGGCGATGCACCCGGCCGACCAGGTCCACGTGCGCAACGTCGCCTACACGGCCCTCGCGCTTGCAAAGGAGCATGGGCTGCCCGCGGAGCAGCGCGCTTTCCTCGTGCGCTGCGCTTTGCTGCACGACGTCGGCCGCCGCAAGGGTGACCTCAACATCCTCGGCAAGGTCTTCGCCGTCCTCATGATGCACTATCTGCCAAGCGCCTCAGAGCGTCTGATGGAGCGCCCGGGCCGATTCGGCCACGCGCTCTACGTCTACCGCCACCATCCGGCCATCGGCGCCGCCCTGCTGCGCAAGATCGGCATGGAGGAGGAGGCTCGTGTCATCGAGCGCCATCACATGGCAGCCGCGCCGGGCGACAGCCCCGTGCTCGTGCTCTTGCGCGAGGCCGATGCCTGCAATTAGCAGCGAATCTTTGTGCGCAGAGAATGGACAAGCAAACAATTTACAAAGATTTCTTGACGAATCCGGATTTTGGTGTTAACATAAGGGACATCGAAATCCTTTAGCAAGATAAAGAGTGAAAATCACAGGAATCATATCCGGAACATCAATATCAGGAGAGGGAATATGAAAAACACCATGGATTACCTGACCATCGCCCTGCCGAAAGGCAAGCTCTTCTCGCTCTCGGCCGACCTTCTGGCCAAGGCGGGCTACACCGCGGAAGGTCTCTCGGATAAGTCGCGCAAACTCGTCATCGCGAACGAGGAGAAGAAGATCCGCTTCATCGTCTCGAAGACGGCTGACGTGCCGACGTACGTCGAGTACGGTGCCGCCGACATCGGCGTCATCGGCAAGGACGTGCTCCTCGAGTCGGGCAAGGACGTCTACGAGCTCTTAGACCTCGGCTTTGGCCGCTGCCACCTCATGATGGCCGTGCCGAAGGCCGAGAAGCGCGCGAAGCTCGTCGACTACGACCACACGCGCGTCGCGACGAAGTTCCCGCACATCGCCGAGCAGTTCTTCAACAAGCATGGCATGCAGATGGAGTACATCAAGCTCAACGGCTCCATCGAGCTAGGCCCGATTGTCGGCCTCTCGGAGAGCATCGTCGACATCGTCGAGACGGGCACGACGCTCAAGGAGAACGATCTCGAGGAGATCGCCTACATCCTCGATGCGACGGCGCGCCTCATCGTCAACCGCGTGAGCTTCAAGCTCAAGTTTGACCGCATCAACCAGCTCACCGAAGAGCTGCGCAAAATCCTCGAGCTCGAGCAGCAGGCAAAGGCCGGAGCCTGAGCACCCCGGCAAAGATGAGATAGATAGTGGAAAGCGAGGAAGTATAGATGAAAATCGTAAAAGCCAGTGAAGTCGGAGAATATGCCATTGAAAAGATGCTGACGAAGGCATCCTTTGACGAGGTCGAGCTCAGTCCGAAGATCCGCGAGGCCAACAAGAAGACGTTCGGCCGCGACATGACGGCCGCCGAGCTCGTGCGCCAGATTGTCGGCGATGTGCGCCGCGAGGGCGACGCCGCCGTCATCCGCTACACGCATCTCATCGACCGGGTCGACTACAAGCCGGAGGACTTCCTCGTGACGGAGGCGGAGTACGAGGCAGCTGAGAAGGCCGCTGACCCTGCCGTCGTCGAATCGCTGCGCAAGGCCGCCGAGAACGTGCGCCGCTACCATCAGGAGCAGAAGCCGAACTCGTGGATGACGTACCGCGAGAAGGGCTCCATCCTCGGGCAGTCCATCATCCCGCTCGACCGCGTCGGCATCTATGTGCCGGGCGGCACGGCTGCCTATCCGTCTTCCGTCATCATGAACGCCGTGCCGGCCTCCGTCGCCGGTGTCGGTGAGATCATCATGATGGTGCCGCCGAAGAACGGCAAGATCAACCCGTACGTGCTCATCGCAGCGCGCGCGGCAGGCGTCAAGAAGATCTACAAGATCGGCGGCGCCCAGGCCATCGCCGCGATGGCCTTCGGCACGGAGACCATCCCGCGCGTCGACAAGATCACGGGCCCGGGCAATATCTTCGTCACGCTGGCCAAGAAGGAAGTCTACGGCCACGTCGACATCGACATGCTCGCAGGGCCCAGCGAGATCCTCATCGTCGCCGACAAGACAGCTGACCCGGTCTACACGGCGGCCGACATGCTGAGCCAGGCCGAGCACGACCCGCTGGCCTCGAGCATCGTCATCACGGACGACGCCGAGCTCGCCGAGAAGGTCGCCAAGGAAGCCGAGAAGCAGCTCGCCGCCCTGCCGCGCCGCGAGATCGCGCAGGCCTCGATCGACCGCAATGGCCTCATTGTCGTCGCCGACGACATGATGCAGGCCATGCGCTTCGCCAACGTCTCGGCACCGGAGCACATGGAGCTTTTGACGGCCCAGCCGTTCCAGCTCTTGCCGTACGTGCGCCACGCCGGCGCCGTCTTCCTCGGCGCCTACTCGCCGGAGCCGCTCGGCGACTACTTTGCCGGCCCGAACCACGTGCTGCCGACGGGCGGCACGGCGCGCTACTACTCCGTGCTCAACGTCGAGACGTTCATGAAGCGCACGAGCATCATCTCGTACACGCAGCCGGCGCTCTCGGACGTCAGCGAGGACATCATCCGCCTCGCCGAGACGGAGGGCTTGCAGGCACATGCCAACGCCATCCGCATCCGCCGCGAGCAGAAGTGATCGATCATCGCGATATCTGAGATTTTATAGACTTTACATAGAAGGGGATAGGGGAATATGCTGAACTATCGCAACGGCCTTGCCGACATGCCCTCGTACGACGTCGTCGAACGTCCGTGGGAAATCAAGATCAATGCCAATGAATGCAACATGAGCCTGCCGCCGCTCGTCGAGGAGCGCGTCATGAACCGTCTCGGCACGGTCGCCTTCAACCGCTACCCGAACGAGCAGTACGACGACCTGCGCGACCAGATTGCGCGCAACTTCTCCATGCAGCGTGAGAACGTGCTGATCGGCAGCGGCTCGTCCGAGATCATCGAGAAGCTCTTCTACTGCTTCGGCGGCAGCCCGGAGGCCAAGATTGTCTACCCGCAGCCGTCGTTCTCGATGTACAAGATCTACGCCAAGGCCGCTGAGGCCACGGGCGTGCCGGTCGACCTCGACCCGGAGGACTACTCGCTCGACATCGACAAGTTCATCAAGACGGTCAACGACGAGAAGGCGACGCTCGCCGTCATCTGCAACCCGAACAACCCGACGGGCAATGCCTTCACGGTTGAGGAAATCGAGAAGATCGCAAAGAACATCGACTGCGCCTTCCTCGTCGACGAGGCCTACATGGAGTTCTACGGCCAGACGGCCGTGCGCCTGCTCGCGAAGTACCCGAACATGATCATCGCGCGCACGTTCTCGAAAGCCTACGGCCTCGCCTCGTGCCGCGTCGGCTACATGCTTGCCGATGCGAAGATCGTCGAGATGATCGATAAGTCCTACATGCCGTACCACATGAACGTGCTCTCGCTCGTCACGGCCGACATCTGCTACCAGATGCGCCAGGAGTTCGTGCCGCACATCCAGATCATGATCTCGGAGCGCAAGCGCATGCAGGAAGAGCTCAAGAAGCTGCCGGGCGTCAAGGTCTTCCCGTCGGAGACGAACTTCATCCTCGTCCACTACGATAAGGCGCAGGAGCTCAACGCGCTCTTCGAGTCGAAGGGCATCGGCGTGCGTCACTTCGGCGATGCGCCGGGCCTCAAGGACTGCCTGCGCATCTCGATGGGCCGCCGCGAGGAGAACGACATCTGGTACAGCTACTTCAAGGCATTCACGGAGGGGAGAGCATGAGCATCCGCACAGCGACCGTCGAGCGCAAGACGGCAGAAACGAGCGTCAAGCTCATCTTAAATCTCGATGGCAATGGCCATGGCGTCATCGACTCGGGCATCGGCTTTTTCGACCACATGCTCAACCTCATGACGGCCCACGGCCTCATGGACCTCACGCTGGCCTGTGACGGCGACATCGACGTCGACGGCCACCACTCCGTCGAGGACATCGGCATCACGCTCGGCCAGGCGTTCAAGCAGGCCATCGGCGCGAAGAAGGGCATCCGCCGCTACGGCACGTTCTACCTGCCGATGGACGAGGCGCTGGCCTTCGTCTCACTTGACATCAGCGGCCGCCCGTTCCTCGTCTACGACGGCGGCGAGATGGCCCCGATGATCGGCGGCTACGACACGGAGCTCACGGAGGAATTCCTGCGCGCCTTTGCCGTCAACGCCGGCATCACCCTGCACGTCCGCGTGCTCTACGGCAAGAACTCGCACCACAAGGTCGAGGCCATCTTCAAGGCGCTCGGCCACGCCTTGCGCATCGCCGTCGAGAAGGACCCGCGCGTCGACGGCATCCCGTCGACGAAGGGCTCGCTCTGAGCCTGTGCCCGATACGATAGGAGGAATATCCCATGATTGCAATCATTGATTACGGCGTCGGCAATCTCTTCAGCGCCGAGAAGGCGTTCGCCGCGCTCGGCGCGGACGTCCGCGTGACGAGTGACGAGAGCACTATCCGCGAGGCTTCGAAGATCGTGCTGCCGGGCGTCGGCGCCTTTGGCGACTGCATGAAGAACCTCGAAGAGAGCGGCCTGATTCCCGTGCTCAAGGAGTCGGTCGCCGCCGGCAAGCCGCTGCTCGGCATCTGCGTCGGCCTGCAGGTCCTCTTTGACGGCAGCGAGGAGAGCCCGGGGGCAAAAGGTCTCGGCCTCATCCACGGCATGGTGAAGAAGATCCAGGCGCCGGGCCTCAAGGTCCCGCACATGGGCTGGAACTCCATCAAGGTCCGCGAGCCGCGCGAGAAGCTCGATCTCTTTCAAAGTCTTTCGGACAAGCCCTACGTCTACTTCGTGCACAGCTACCACGCCGTGCCGGAGGACAAGAGTGTCATCACGGCGACGACGGAGTACGGCGAGCAGCTGACGGCCGCCGTCGCCTGCGGCAACATCCAGGCCACGCAGTTCCATCCGGAGAAGTCGGGCGACGTCGGCCTCGCCATCCTGAAGAATTTTGTTGAAGGTTAAGAAGGTTAAGAGGAGAATCCCATGATCATATTCCCAGCAATCGACATCCGCGGCGGCAAGTGCGTGCGCCTCTTGAAGGGCGACTTTGCCAAGGAGACGGTCTTCTCGGACAAGCCAGAGGAGATGGCGAAGAAGTGGCAGGCGCAGGGCGCCCAGTTCCTGCACCTCGTCGACCTCGACGGCGCGCTGGCCGGCAGACCGCAGAACCTTGCGACGGTCGAGAAGATTCTCGCGGCCGTCGATATCCCTGTCGAGCTCGGCGGCGGCATTCGCACGCTGGAGAGCATCGACGAGGTCCTCGCGCTTGGCGTGCGCCGCGTCATCCTCGGCTCCGTCGCCGTCCGCGACCCCGAGCTCGTCAAGACGGCCTGCGCGAAGTACGGCGACCGCATTGTCGTCGGCATCGACGCCAAAGACGGCATCGTCGCCGTCGATGGCTGGGGCGTCTCGGGTGACGTTGAGGCCACGGCGCTCGCCAAGGAGATGAAGAAGGCCGGCGTCAAGACGATCATCTACACGGACATCTCGCGCGACGGCACGCTCGCGGGCGTCAACGTCGAGGCGACGGCCAAGCTCGCGCGCGAGAGCGGCGTCGCCGTCGTCGCCTCGGGCGGCGTCAAGTCCATCGCCGACATCGAGGCCCTGAAGCCCTACGAGAAGGCGGGCATCGAGGGCGTCATCGTCGGCAAGTCCATCTACATGGGGACGCTGGACCTCGCGGAGGCTATTGAAATCGCGGCGAAGAAAGGTTAAAATATATGTATACGAAACGCATTATCCCTTGTCTTGATGTCAAGGACGGGCGCGTCGTCAAGGGCACGAACTTTGTCGGACTGCGCGACGCGGGCAATCCCGTCGAGCTCGCTGCCCGCTACGACGAGGAACGGGCGGATGAGCTCGTCTTCCTCGATATCACGGCCTCGAGCGACAACCGCGGCACGATGGTCAACGTCGCGCGCAACTGCGCCTCGAAGGTCTTCATCCCGTTCACGGTCGGCGGCGGCATCCGCACGGTCGAGGACATGCGCCGCATGCTCAAGGCCGGTGCCGACAAGACGTCGCTGAATACCGCAGCCGTCAAGAATCCGGGCCTCCTCAAGGAAGGCGCGGAGAAGTTCGGCCGCCAGTGCATGGTGCTCGCCGTCGATGCGCGCCGCGCGGGCGACCACCGCTGGGAAGTCTACGTCAACGGCGGCCGCACGCCGACGGGCCTCGACTGCCTCGAGTGGGTCAAGAAGGCCGTCGCGCTCGGCGCCGGTGAGATCCTCTTGACGAGTATGGACGCCGACGGCACGAAGGACGGCTACGACATTGAGCTGACGCGCGCCGTCTCCAACGCCGTCAACGTGCCGGTCATCGCCTCGGGCGGCGCCGGCAAGCTCGAGCACTTCTACGACGTGCTGACCCTCGGCCATGCCGACGCCGTGCTCGCAGCGTCCGTCTTCCACTACGGCCAGTTCACCGTGCGTCAGGTCAAGGAATACCTGCAATCCCGCGGAGTGGAGGTTCGATTCTAATGGCAAATACCGAAAATGCAAATGCGATTGACATCTCGATGGTCAAATTCGACGAGAAGGGCCTCGTGCCCGCCGTCGTGCAGGAGGAGAACGGCCAGGTCCTCATGCTGGCCTACATGAACGAGGAATCCCTCAAGAAGACGCTCGAGACGGGCTACACCTGGTTCTTCAGCCGCAGCCGCCAGAAGCTCTGGCAGAAGGGCGAGACGTCCGGCAACGTCCAGAAGGTCAAGGAGATCTCCTACGACTGCGACGGCGACACCTTGCTCGTGCGCGTGCATCAGACGGGCGTCGCCTGCCACACGGGCACCTATACCTGTTTCAGCGGCCGCAAGCTCATGGGCGGGGAGGAGAAGGGCATCGCCGTCGTGCCGCCGGAGAAGAAGGCCGACCTCGCCGAAGTCCTCTACGACCTCTACAACGTCATCCAGGACCGCCGCCTCAATCCGGTCGAGGGCTCGTACACGAACTACCTCTTCGAGAAGGGCCAGGACAAGATCCTCAAGAAAGTCGGCGAGGAAGCCGTCGAGACGATCATCGCCTCGAAGAACAACGTCCGCAAGGATGTCGTCTACGAGATGGGCGACCTCTGGTACCACTGCCTCGTCCTGCTCGCCTACCACAACATCTCGCCAGAAGAGCTCTTCGCTGAGCTCATGGGCCGTCGGAAGGGCGCTGCTTACCACAAGTTCACCGGCAAGACCGGCGTGCGCCCGGACCTCTGATGCTGTCCGATTGCAGTGGCAGCTGCGCCTGTGGTATACTATACTCGTTTGCAAAGTCCCTCGGGTCACCGGGGGCTTTTTCATGGGTGGCAAGTGATAGACTGGAAAGGAAAGACGTATGACAAATGAGATGACACCGGAGCAGCGCCGGACGGGGCGCGCGCTCGCGCAGCTCCAGAAGCGCATCCAGAAGATGCACGCCCTGCGCGACAAGATGAACGCGGGCCTCGCGCGCGTGACGGAGGAGAACCTTGACCTCGCCTTGACGCAGAAGAAGAACCTGCGCGCTCTCTCGGCCGAGTACGACGCGCTCGCCAAGGAGGTCAGCTGCCTGCCGCCGCTCGATGCCGCCTCCGTGCTCGAGGAGGAGTACAACTACATCCTGACCATCGGCAACATCATCGAGACGACGCGCGAGCTTAAGAAGAAGTCCAAGATCGACAAGGACGTGCGCGAGAGCATCACGAGCGGCCTCGTGCAGTTCTACGAGGGCCTGCGCGCTGAGCTCGCCCGCACGGCTTACCAGAAGGAGCAGAAGCAGCCGTAACAGAAAATTTCTATTCTGTGAGATTTCTCCCTTGACGCCGCCCCGCGGGGCTCTTATAATGAAAGTGAAAAAAGAAAGAGCCTTGCAGGGCTGACGGGTAAAGTGGAATTGACCACATGTCCTGCAACGTCATGATCAGCCGACCGTCTGGGCAGGGCATCTGTTCCGGACGGTCTTTTTGATATCCCCGCGGATGCCCCGAGCATCTCTGGAGGTAGATCAAATGAGAAATCGCTGGCTTATCGCACTGAGCGCCGTCGGGATTCACATCTCGATCGGCAGTGTCTACGCATGGAGCGTGCTGACGCGCCCCATCATGAAGGAGATGGGCTTCTCGCTCGCCGAGACGACTTGGACCTTCTCGCTGGCCATCCTGTTCCTCGGCTTTTCCGCCGGCTTCCTCGGCAGCTTCGTCGAGAAGATCGGCCCGAAAAAGAGCGGCCTGATTGCCATGGCGTTCTTCGGCACGGGCATGCTCGGCACGGCCTACGCCATCGCGGCGCAGAGCCTCACGCTCCTGTATCTCTTCTACGGCGTCATCGGCGGCATCGGCCTCGGTGTCGGCTACATCACGCCGGTCTCGACGCTCGTCAAGTACTTCCCGGATCACCGCGGCTTTGCGACCGGCCTCGCCATCATGGGCTTTGGCTTCGCCGCACTCATTGCGGGCCCGGTCATGCAGTACCTGACGGCGACCGTCGGCCTCGTCAACAACTTCCTGATCCTCGGCTGCGTCTACATGCTCATCATGGGCGCGTCCTCTCTGTACCTCAAGCCGCCCGTCCTCAAGGACAGCACGGGCAAGGTCACGCACATCCAGCAGGGTGTGACGGCCAATGAGGCGCTCAAGACTTGGCAGTTCGCCTCGCTCTGGTGGATCTTCTTCGTCAACATCACCTGCGGCATCGGCCTCCTGGCCGTCGCCTCGCCGATGGCTCAGGAAACTATCGGCATGGACGCCGCAGCCGCCGCCTCGATGGTCGGCATCATCGGCGTCTTCAACGGCGGCGGGCGCATCGTCTGGTCGACGGTCTCCGACTATATCGGCCGCGGCCGCGTCTACATGCTCTTCTTTCTGCTCGAGGTCCTCGCGTTCTGGCAGCTCGGCCAGACGAGGGAAGCCTTCGTCTTTGAGCTGCTCGTGCTGCTGATCATCAGCTGCTACGGCGGCGGCTTCTCGTGCATGCCGGCCTATCTCTCCGATATCTTCGGCACGCGCCAGCTCAGCGCCATTCACGGCCGCATCCTGACGGCCTGGGGCCTTGCGGGCGTCGCCGGCCCGTCCATCGTCTCGTACTTCCATGCACAGACGGGCGGCTACACGGCCTCGCTCTACTTCTTCGCCGCCTGCTTCGTGCTCAACTTCATCATCGCCGCCGTGCTCAAGCAGTACGGCCAGCGCAAGAAGGAGACGCGCACGGCACTTTAATCTCTATATCGACAACCCCTTTGACTCCGGCTCTCTATGGTTGGCGCGTGGCGCTAGGCATAGCGTCACGCTTGGTTGGCGGCGCCGGGGTCAGCAAATCCTGCCGCATCTGAATTTCCGGATGCAGCAGGATTTTTGGCGTTCTAGGGCGAAATGATAGGGGAGAATGTTTCTAGAAAGGATGATTACCCATGAAAACGATTGCCCTGATTGCCCACGACAAGAAGAAGAGCGAGATGCTCGAGTTCGTCGGCCACCACAAGGACTTCCTCGCGAAGTTCCACCTGATCGCGACGCGCACGACCGGAACGCTGATCAACGACACCTTCGGCCTCGGCGTCGAGACGATGCTCTCCGGCCCGCTCGGCGGTGACCAGCAGATTGGCGCGCGCGTCGCCGTCGGCGATGTCGATTACGTCGTCTTCCTGCGCGACCCGCTGACGTCCCAGCCGCACGAGCCGGACATCAATGCGCTGCTGCGCCTCTGCGACGTCCACGACGTGCCGCTCGCGACGAACCGCAAGAGCGCCCACATCCTGCTCGCCTACGCCGCCGCACACGATGGCGATGAGCCGGCCGAGCAGGCATGATCCTGATATAGGTTGTGTACACTTGTGTATACATAATGGATAAAGATTGACAATAATCCCATTATAAATTATAATAATCCACAAAGCAATGTTGCTTGAGAAGTCCCCGCGGATGGGTCCGGCAACATTGCTTTTTCTTTTTAGGGAATCATCTTTACATCATTGATCTATCGGAACCAGAAAGGGATGGGTATCATGGATTTCTCGAAGCTGTTGGCGGAGGTCAACAATTTTGTCTGGGGCCCGGTCATGCTGGTGCTACTCGTCGGCACGGGCATCTTCCTGACCGTGCGGCTGAAGTTCCTGCCGTGGCGCAACCTCGGCTACGCGATCCACATGGTCTTCTCGAAGCGCGACAAGCACGCGGGCGACATCTCGCCGTTCCAGTCGCTCATGACGGCGCTGTCGGCGACGATCGGCACGGGCAACATCGTCGGCGTCGCGACGGCCATGGTCTTAGGCGGCCCGGGCGCGCTCGTCTGGATGTGGATCAGCGCGGCGTTCGGCCTCTCGACGAAGTACGGTGAGTCGGTCCTGGCCGTCAAGTACCGCGAGACGAACAGCGTCGGCGAGATGGCCGGCGGCCCGATGTACGCGATGAAGAACGGCATCAAGAACAAGTACGTCGGCCGCACGCTCGCCTTCCTGTTCTCGCTCTTCGTCGTGCTCGCGTCGTTCGGCATCGGCAACATGACGCAGGCCAATTCCATCGCCGCCGCGCTCTCGAGCAGCTACGGCATCCCGACCTGGCTGATTGGCGGCGTCATCGCCATCATGGCGCTCAGCGTCCTCGTGCGCGGCATCCGCAGCATCGGCTTCGTCTCGAGCATCATCGTGCCCGTCATGGCCGCATTCTACTTCCTCGTCTCGATTGTCGTCATCTGTGCCAACATCGAGGCCGTGCCGGCAGGCATCGCCGAGATGTTCCGCATGGCGTTTTCCGTCGACTCCGTCGCGGGCGGCATCGGCGGCTCCATCGTCGCCTCGATGCTGACCTCCATGCGCTGGGGCGTCGCGCGCGGCGTCTTCTCGAATGAGGCCGGCCTCGGCTCCGCGCCGATTGCGGCCGCCGCAGCCCGCACAGACCACGCCTCGCGCCAGGGCTACGTCAACATGACGGGCACCTTCTTCGACACGATGATCATCTGCATGCTCACGGGCCTCGTCATCGCCTCGTCGGGCGTGCTCGGCACGGTCGACCCCGCGACGGGCAAGCTCGTCTCCGGCGTGCAGCTGACGATCCTCGCGTTCTCGACCGTCTTCGGCCCGTACGCGAAGCTCATCGTCTCCATCTCGATCGCGCTCTTCGCCTTCTCGACCATCCTCGGCTGGGAGTACTACGGCGAGAAGGCTCTCGAGTACCTGATTGAGAAGCGCCCCGTCATCATGGCCTACCGCGTCATCTTCTCGCTCGTGACCTTCGTCGGCGCGACGACGACGCTCGAAGTCGTCTGGAACTTCTCCGATACGATGAACGGCCTCATGATCATCCCGAACCTCATCTGCCTGCTCTGGCTCAACAAGGACATCGCCGAGGAGTGCTTCGACTACGAGGAGCACGTCGTCGCCTTCGAGAAGAAAGGCCAGCAGATCGACTACCAGGGGGAGCGCGAAGCCGCCGAGGACGAGCTCGCCGGCCAGAAGTCCTGAACGGTGTTTGGGACGTCATCCTTTACTGGAACTTAACACCGAACCGATTGAAACAATGGGCCCTGCTATGTTAAAATAGAAGGGCCCTTTTTGTGGGCATATTTTATGTTGGTTTTTAGATGGGGGAGTGAAAATTGGCGAAAGAATTGCTGAGACTCGAGCATATCGACAAGTTCTATGGCAGCCGTCAGATCCTCGAGGACCTGAACCTGACCATTCACGAAAATGAATTCCTGACGCTCTTGGGGCCGTCGGGCTGTGGCAAGACGACGACACTGCGCCTGATTGGCGGCTTTGAGCTGCCGGACAAGGGGCGCATCCTGTTCGACGGGCAGGACATCACGAAGCTGCCGCCGGAGAAGCGGCAGGTCAACACGGTGTTCCAGAAGTATTCCCTGTTCTCGAATATGGACGTTGCGGAGAACATCGCCTTCGGCCTCAAGATCAAGGGCAAGTCGGCCGCCTACATCCGCGATAAGATCAAGTACGCGCTGAAGCTCGTCAACCTCGACGGCTATGAGCACGCCGACGTCACGGCGCTCTCGGGCGGCCAGCAGCAGCGCATCGCCATCGCGCGCGCCGTCGTCAACGAGCCGAAGGTCCTGCTCCTCGACGAGCCGCTCTCGGCCCTCGACCTCAAGCTGCGCCAGAGCATGCAGCGCGAGCTCGTCAAGATCAAGCGCGAGCTCGGCATCACCTTCATCTTCGTCACGCACGACCAGGAAGAGGCGCTCTCGATGTCGGACACGGTCGTCGTCATGAACCAGGGCTGGATCCAGCAGATCGGCACGCCGGAGAGCGTCTACAACGAGCCGGAGAACGCCTTCGTCGCGGACTTCATCGGCGACAGCAACATCATCGATGGCATCATGGTGCGCGACAAGCTCGTCCACCTGCTCGGCAAGGACATCCCGTGCATCAACACGGGCTTCGGCGAGAATGTCCCCGTCGACGTCCAGATCCGCCCCGAGGACATCCAGATCTGCGCGCCGGAAGAGGGCCAGTACCGCGGCATCATCCGCTCCGTCGTCTTCAAGGGCACGGTCTACGACATCACGATCGAGGCGGGCGGCTTCTCGTGGCTCGTTCAGACGATCACGGGCCACGAGCAGGGCAAGGAGGTCGGCATCCGCTTAGCGCCAGCGAACATCCAGATCATGGCCAAGCCCGCCTCGGAAGATGAGGAGGCGGCGCATGATGCATGACAGCAAGGGCGTCGCGCGCCTTTTCGCCGCGCCGTTCGCCATCTGGGCAGCCATCTTCATCGTGCTGCCGCTCTTCTTCGCCTTCTACCACGGCCTGACGGACGGGCAAGGGGCCTTCACGCTCGCGAACCTCTGGGAGGCCGTGCAGCTCGAGTACCTGCAGGCGCTCGGCCTCTCGGTGGAGCTCGCGCTCATCAGCACCCTCATCTGCCTCGTGCTCGCGTACCCGCTCTGCATGATCCTGCAGCAGATCAAGCGCGGCCGCATGCTGCTGATTTTCCTGCTGTTCCTCTTGCCGCTCTGGATGAACTCGCTCCTGACGACGATGGCCTGGCAGACCATCCTCGAGAAGAACGGCATCATCAACAGCATCCTGCACGCGCTTTCCTTGCCGGAGGTCACGCTGATCAACACGCCGCTGGCCATCGTCATCGGCATGGTCTACAACTTCCTGCCGTACATGGTGCTGCCGCTCTACGTCTCGCTCTCGCACATCGACAAGAGCATCATCGAGGCGGCGCACGACCTCGGCGCGGGCCACTGGCAGACCTTCCGCCGCATCGTCTTCCCGCTTTCTTTGCCCGGCGTCATCAGCGGCTGCACGATGGTCTTTATCCCTGCGCTGACGACCTTCGTCATCAGCGCGCTCTTAGGTGGCAACAAGATTCTCTTGATCGGCAACATCATCGAGCAGGAGTTCACGGCGGCCTATGACTGGCAGCTCGGCAGCGCCCTCTCGATGATCCTCATGGTCTTCATCATCCTCAACATCGTGCTCGAGGCCTTCTCGGGCCATGGTGCAGAGGAAAAGGTCGAGCAGGCAGAACAGGGGGTGAAGTCCTGATGGCAAAGCTCAAGAAAATCTATCTCGGCATCATCATCCTGTTCCTCTACGCGCCGATCCTCGTGCTGATCGCGCAGTCGTTCAATGCGAGCCGCTACCGTGGCCAGTGGACGGGCTTCACCTTGCAGTGGTATGAGAAGCTCTTCACGAGCGAGGACATCATCGAGGCCTTCCTCAACACATTGACGATTGGCCTGACGGCGGCGTTCTTCGCGACGCTTCTGGGCCTCGTCACGGCGCTCGCCATCCGCAATTTCTCGAAGAGGAGCCAGCTCGTCATCCGCGGCCTCGCGAATGTGCCGCTCCTCAATGCCGACATCGTCACGGGCATCGCCCTGATGCTCCTGTTCCTCGGCTTCGGCCTGCGCCTCGGCTACGACACGATCCTCATGGCGCACATCGTCATCAACCTGCCCTACGCGATGCTCTGTATCCTGCCGCAGGTCATGGGCCTCGACCGCGTCTGCTACGAGGCGGCGCTCGACCTCGGCGCGACGCCCTTCCAGGCGTTCCGCAAGGTCATCCTGCCGGAGCTCCGGCCCGGCATCGCCGCGGCCTTCCTGCTGTCGTTTGCCATGTCGGCCGACGACTTCATCGTGACCTACTTCACGAAGGGCGCGGGCATCGACACGCTGACGACGGCCATCTACGCGCAGCTCAAGCTCGGCATCCATCCCGAGATGTACGCGCTCTCTACGCTGTTCTTCCTCGGCGTCATCGTCTTCGTCGCCCTGCTGATGGTCAACTGGCGCCTGTTGAAGCACCGCCAGGGAAAGGAGTGGGAAGAAGAATGAAGCGATTACCGATTTTCCTGTTGCTCCTGTGCTTTGTGACAGCTCTTTTCACGGCGGGCTGTGACAGCTTTGCCGAAGAAGAGGATGAAGGCGAGGACACGCTCTACATCTACAGCTGGGGCGACTACCTCGATCCCGACGTCATCGCGCAGTTCGAGGAGGAGACGGGCATCCACGTTGTGCTTGACGAGTTCGATACGAATGAGAGCATGTACCCGCGCGTCAAAGAGGGCGCGACGAGCTATGACCTCATCTGCCCGTCGGATTACATGATCCAGAAGATGGCCGAGAACGGGCTCCTGCAGCCGCTCGACTACAGCCAGCTGCCAAACGCCAGGAAGTACATCGGCGAGGACTTCCTCAAGCAGGCCGAGTCGTACGACCCGGGCAACCGCTATTCCATCCCGTACTGCTGGGGCACCGTCGGCCTCATGTACAACAAGAAGCTCGTCCACGGCGATGTGGACAGCTGGTCCGTGCTCTTTGACCCGGCCTACAAGGACGAGATCCTCATGCAGGACTCCGCGCGCGATGCCTTCATGATCCCGCTGCGCCTCATGGGTGACTCGATGAATACGAAGGATCCCGCTGAGCTCGAGGCCGCGCGCGACATGCTGATTGCGCAGAAGCCGCTCGTCCAGGCCTATGGCGTCGATGACATCCGCGACAAGCTTGCCTCGGGCGAGGCCGCGCTCGGCGTCATCTACTCGGGCGAGGCCATCAACCTGCTCAAGGCCAACCCCGACCTCGCGTTCTGCCCCGCCCCAAAAGAGGGCACGAACCTCTGGATGGACGGCTGGGTCATCCCGAAGCAGGCCAAGCACGTAGAGAACGCCCATAAGTTCATCGACTTCCTCTGCCGTCCGGACATCGCCGCCAAGAACTTCGAGGCCCTCGGCTACTCCACGCCGAACACCGCCGTGCAGTCGCTTGTCGAAGAAGACATGGACGAGGAAGAGATCGAGATCGCCTTCCCCGACCCCTCCGTCTACCAGGGGCAGGAGACCTACCAGTACCTCGGCGAGGCCATCGACAAGCTCTACACCAAGCTCTGGCTGCAGGTCAAAGTCGAATGACGATGAACTGCCTCTTGCAGTCTCTCACCGTATCCCATATAACGAGGCAGAAGATGTCCTTCACTTCCGTAATTGGGTGTTAACATTCAGGAACAGGCGGTGAACGTATCTCCAGCCTCGTTGAAAGGCTAAGAGGAAGATTTTCTTGTGGAAAATCTGGAACAATGGCCTTATAATAGAGTAGCAGAATCCAATGCCGGCACGTTGTGCCGGTTTTCTCTATATCAATGCGAAAGGATGGCACTTGATGCAGAAATTCCGGATTGTCCCGAGTCAGAAGAATATGTTCTGGCAGCTCGTGCAGGGCATGCGGCTGGAAGAGGAGGAGAAGGCGCTCTTGCGGGCGGCCACGATTCGCCATGTCGAGGTCTGCACGCGCACGAACAGCTGGGAGATCGCGCTGAGCACGCAGACGCTGCTCTCTGAGGACCTGCTCGCGTCGGCCGCGGACCAGATCGCCGCGAAGTACCAGCTCGACTCCGTCGTCTTCTATCAGGATGTCGTCAACATCGAAGACGCGCTCGCGAAGATCTGGCCGAAGCTCGTCTACGAGACGGCCGAGGGCAACCCGACCGTCTACGAGCTCCTCAAGCGTTCGAAGTACACGGTCGACGGCAGCCACATCCTCATCGACGTGCCCGGCGAGCTCGGCGGCGAGATCATGCGCGCCCATTCCGTCACGCAGACCATGAGCCAGCTCATCGAGCAGCGCGTCGGCTACCGCTGCCACGTCGAGTGCGAGGCCAGCGAGGAAGTCCTGCAGAACCTCGAGGTCGACGACAGCTTCCAGTCCCCCGACTACCTCGAGGCCCTGCAGCACGAGAAGGCCCGCCGCGCCAAAGCCGAACGCGCAGCTGCCGAGGCCGCCGAGCGCGCCGCCTTGGCAGACAGAGAAGGGGAGGGCGGCATCCCCGCGCCGGCCTTTGCCCGCACGGCCGATGATGCAGCGCCGGCATCCGCCCATCCGATCTATGAGGAGCCGGCCGCTCCGTCCTACAGTGCTGCAGCAGCCGAGCCAGCCGCAGCGGCAAAGCTGGCTAAACCCGCGAAGAAGCCGCCCAAGAAGCACGATGACCTGCACGAGCCGGTCGTTGTGCAGGACAGGGGCAACCTCATCTTCGGCCGCGGCGTCTCGGGCGCGCTCCACAAGATCACGGAGCTCGTCGGTGAGATCAAGAGCGTCGTCGTCGAGGGTACGATCGGCGAGGGCCCGGGCTCGGGCATCCGCCTGCTCGAATTCAAGTCGGGCACGAAGCTCTTGACCTTCTGCATCTCCGACGACACGGACGGCATCGCCTGCAAGAAGTTCTTCACGAAGGGACGCCGCCGCAAAAGCAGCGAGCCGGAGCCCGACTGCGACGAAGTCATGGCCGCGCTCAAAGAGGGCATGGCCGTGCGCGTGCAGGGTTCCGTGCGCTTCGACACCTTCATGAATGAGTACGTGCTCTTCGTCAACAGCCTCGCCAAGAAGGAGAAGAAGAGCCGCGAGGACCGCGCCGAGGTCAAGCGTGTCGAGCTCCATGCGCACACGACGATGAGCAGCATGGACGCCGTCGTCTCCGTCAAGGACCTCATCAAGACGGCCGACCGCTGGGGCTGGCCCGCCGTCGCCGTCACCGATCACGGCGTCGTGCAGGCCTTCCCGGATGCCGCCAAGGCCCTGAGCAGCTGCAAGAGCGACCTCAAGGTCATCTACGGCATGGAGGGCTACCTCGTCCAGAAGGACCACCTGCAGAAGCGCGCCAACCACATCATCATGCTCGCCAAGAACCCCAACGGCCTGCGCAACCTCTACCAGCTCGTCTCGCTCGCGCACCTGCGCTACTTCCACCGCCAGCCGCGCTTGCCGAAGCACATCATCGAGGAATACCGCAGTGGCCTGCTCATCGGCTCCGCCTGCGAGGCCGGCGAGCTCATCCGCGCCATCGAGGAGCAGCGCACGGACGAGGAGCTCATGGAGATCGCCTCGTTCTACGACTACCTCGAGATCCAGCCCATCCACAACAACGACTTCCTCAAGCGCAGCGACAAGTACCCGGATATCCAGACGGACGATGACCTCATCAAGATTAACCTCAAGGTCGCTGAGATTGCCAAGAAGCTCGGCAAGCCGCTCGTTGCGACCTGCGACGTCCACTTCCTCAACCCCGAGGACAGCATCTACCGCGCCATCCTCATGAAGGGCAAGGGCTTCGACGACGCCGAGCTGCAGCCGCCGCTCTACCTGCGCACGACGGACGAGATGCTCAAGGAGTTCGAGTACCTCGGCGAGGAGGCGGCCTACGAGGCCGTCGTGACGAACCCGCGCAAGATTGCCGACCAGATCGAGCGCTTCAAGCCAATCCCGGACGACCTCTACTCGCCGCAGATCCCGGGCGCCGATGAGGAGATCCGCGAAATGTCCTACAAGAAGGCCCGCGCGCTCTACGGCGAGAACCTGCCGAAGATTGTCGAGGACCGCCTCAAGCAGGAGCTCAAGCCCATCATCGGCCACGGCTTCTCCGTGCTCTACCTCATCGCGCAGCGCCTCGTCAAGAAGTCAAACGACGACGGATACCTCGTCGGCTCGCGCGGCTCCGTCGGCTCGTCCTTCATCGCCACGATGACGGGCATCACCGAGGTCAACCCGCTGCCGCCGCACTGGCGCTGCCCGCACTGCCAGTACAGCAAGTTCATCACCGACGGCTCCTACGGCTGCGGCTACGACCTGCCCGACAAAGTCTGCCCCGTCTGCGGCACGCCGCTGATCAAGGACGGCCACGACATCCCGTTCGCCGTCTTCCTCGGCTTCGACGGCGACAAAGTCCCAGATATCGACCTGAACTTCTCTGGCGCCTACCAGCCCGTCGCCCACAAGTACACCGAGATCCTCTTCGGCAAGGACAACGTCTACCGCGCCGGCTCCATCCAGACCGTCGCCGACAAGACGGCCTTCGGCTACGTCAAGAAATTCTACGAGGAGAAGGGCGTCAAGAAGCACATCTCCTACATCGACAAGATGGCCCATGGCTGCATGGGCGTCAAGTCGACGACGGGCCAGCACCCGGCCGGTATCATGGTCGTGCCGCGCAACATGGACGTCCACTTCTTCACGCCAATCCAGCACCCGGCCAACGACATGAACTGCGGCACGATCACGACGCACTTCGATTACCACTCCATCAGCAGCCGACTCGTCAAGCTCGACATCCTCGGCCACGATGACCCGACCGTCATCAAGATGCTCGAAGACCTCACGCACCGCGACCCGAAGACCATCCCGTTCGATGACGAGGCGACGATGTCCATCTTCAATTCGACGGCGGCCCTCGGCGTCACGCCCGAGGAGCTCGGCGCGACGAGCGGCACCTTCGGCATCCCCGAGTTCCGCACGCCGTTCACGCGCCAGATGATCGACGACACGCAGCCCGACGTCTTCTCCGACCTCGTGCGCATCTCCGGCTTCTCGCACGGCACCGACGTCTGGCTCGGCAACGCCCAGGACCTCATAAGGAGCGGCCAGTGCACCATCAAGAACGCCATCTCCGCGCGCGACGACATCATGATGTACCTCATCCACAACGGCATCGACCCCTTGCTCTCCTTCAAGACGATGGAGAAAGTCCGCAAGGGCAAGGGTATCGCCGACGACGTCGTCGAGATCCTGCGGAAGGGCGGCATCCCCGAGTGGTTCATCGAGTCGTGCCAGAAGATCAAGTACCTCTTCCCGCGCGCCCATGCGACGGCCTACGTCATGATGGCCTACCGCATCGCCTACTGCAAGGTCCATTATCCGCTCGCGTACTACGCCGCCTATTTCTCCATCCGCGCCGCCGAATTCGACGCCAACGTCATCGCGCGCGGCAAGGACTACGTCGGCCAGCAGATCAAAGAGCTCGAGGCCATGGGCAAGGAGAAGAAGCTCGACGCCAAGCAGAACGCCACCCTCATCGTCCTCCAGCTCGCCTGGGAGATGTACCTGCGCGGCTACTCCTGCGAGCGCGTCGACCTCTACCGCTCCGGCGCCGACAAGTTCATCATCGACGGCAATGCACTCCTGCCGCCGATTGCCGCCCTCGCCGGCATGGGCCAGAAGGCCGCCCAGGGCATCGTCGAAGCCCGCAAAGAGGGCGCCTTCACCTCCATTGAAGATCTGCGCCGCCGCTCCGGCATCTCCAAGACAAACATCGAGATCCTGCGCGCCCACGGCTGCCTTGATGGCATGAGCGAGAGCGACCAGATTGCCCTGTTCAGCTGAAGCTGAATGAGCTGATATGTGATATAAAAACAAAAAACCGCCATTGTGGCGGTTTTTTATTTGCATCGATCAATTATCAGATGATCGTGTGGACGGCCTCACGCAGGGCTTCGAGGGTATTTTCATCCGGGGTGTTGAGCAGGCGCTGTTTGTCGAGGACGATGTCGCAGCCGGCGGCTTTGAGCTCTTCTTCGACGAGGGCGATGCTCTGGCCGCCCCAGCCGTAGGAGCCGAAGGCGAAGGCCTTGTGTCCCTTGGCGGTCAGGCCCTTGAGGTAGCAGAGGAAGGCGGCGATGGTCGGCAGCATTTGGTTGTTGATGGTCGGGGAGCCGACGGCGAGGTATTCGCTCGTGAGGATGTCGGTCATGATGTCGGAGAGGGCGTTTTCCTTGACGTCGTAGAAGGTGGCGGGGATGCCTTTTTCCTGGAAGGCCTCGGTGATCGTGCGGGCCATTTGTTCGGTGGAGTGCCACATGGTGTCGAAGACGACGACGGCGCGCTTCTCGAGGACGCCCGTCGACCACTTCTCGTAGAGCCCGTGGATCTCTTTGACGTGGGAGCGCCAGATGATGCCGTGGCCCGTCGCAATCATCTCGATGTCGAGGCCCCGAAGCGCCTTGAGGGCGGCCTGTGCCTGGCGGCCGTAAAGCATGAGGATGTTGGCGTAGTACTTCTTGGCCTCGTAGTAGAGCACGGCGAGGTCGTTCTCGTCGTCGAAGCGGCTGCCGGAGGCGAGGTGCTGGCCGAAGGCGTCATTCGAGAAGAGGATCTTCTCCTCGGGGCAGTAGGTGACCATGCTGTCGGGCCAGTGGAGCATCGGGGTCGGCACGAACTGCAGCGTGCGCTTGCCGATGGAGAGGGTGTCGCCTGCCTTGACGCCTTCGTAGGGCAGGTCGCCGTAGCGCGCCTTGAGGCCCTTGAGGCCCTGCGGGATGCTCGTGATGACCTTGGCGTTCGGGCAGTGGGCCATCATGAAGGGCAGAGAGCCGGAGTGGTCGGGCTCGACGTGATTGGAGATGATGTAGTCAATCTTAGCCGGGTCGATGACGGAAGCGATGCGCTCGAGGAGCTCTTCCTTGAACGGTTCCTTGACCGTGTCGATGAGGGTGATCTTCTCGTCGAGGATCAGGTAGGCGTTGTAGCTCGAGCCGCGGCTCGTCTCGTAGCCGTGGAAGCTGCGCATGGACCAGTCGATGGCGCCGACCCAGTAGATATCTTTGCGGATTTCAACTGCTTTCATGATGTTACCTCTTTCTCTTGGGATTACAGGGCTTGCCTGAAATTTTCACATTATGCTTCCATTTTATATCGACTTCATCATCTTGTAAACAGCGATTGTCACAGTTGCCCCATACGCCAGCGTGCCATCGCTTTTATTATGAAAAATTTATTTGTCAGGTGCACGCAGATGCGGTAATCTAGAAATAACGACCAAAACAGCAGGAGGGCAGAATATATATGCGGCATAGATTCACACAATTCAACCGTATCGATCGCAGGAAGGCTGTCGTTGCTAGCGTGGCGTGCCTCGCAGTGCTGGCACTCGCGCTCTACGGCTTTCTCGGCAAGAGTGCGAACCAGAAGGTCAAGACGGGTGGCGGCAAGCCGCTCGTCAAGGTGGTGACGGTCACGCGCGCGGACATGATGCGTCACATCGATCTCTCGGGCCAGACGGTGGCGGACGCGAATATCCCGCTCGCGCCGAAGTATACGGGCCGCGTCACGGAGGTCCGCGCGAAGCTCGGCGACGCGGTCGAGGCCGGCGATGTGCTCATGGTGCAGGACACGGGCGACCTCGACATCTCGATTGCGGAGAATGCAGCGGCGACGGGAGCGGCGCGGGCCGATGCGCGCGAGGCAAGGGCTTCGTACGACGCGAACTACATCAAGGCGCGCAATGACCTCGAGCTCGAGCAGAGCAAGTACGAGCGCAACCAGTATCTCTACTCAATCGGGGCAATCTCGCAGGACACGCTCGACTCGGTCAAGCAGGAGTACCTCGCCTCGAAGGCGGCCTTCGATGTGCTCGCGGACCAGGTCGAGGGCGGCAGTGCGGCGAGTGTCGAGTCGAAGGCGTACACGGCGGAGAAGTCGGCACACGCGACGGATGCTTTGCGCCGCCAGCGCGAGGACATGTACCTGCGCGCGCCGCGTGCAGGCGTCATCGGCTACCGCAATGTCGAGGCGGGCGAGATCGTCTCGGCGGGCACGAAGGTCTTCTCGCTCGTCGATACGAGCCATCTCAACGTCGACTGCACGCTCGCGGAGAGCGATGCGGCCATCCTCAAGCCAGGCATGGAGGTCGAGGTGACGATCGACGCGCTCGGCGCCGACTACCCGGGCAAGATCGTCTACGTGAGCCCGGCCATGGACGATACGAGCAAGACGTATCAGGTGCGCATCGAGCTCGAGACGGACTCGGATGAGATGAAGGCAGGCCTCTTTGCCCGTACGGCCATCGACATCCTGCAGCGCCGCGCGACGCTCTGCGTGCCGAAAGAGGCCCTGCTCTCGCGCAATGGCCGCCAGACGCTCTTCGTTGTGGGCGAGGACGGCAAGGTCGAGTCGCGCGACATCAAGGTCGGCCTGATGAACGATGCGGAGGTCGAGATCTTAGACGGCATCGAGCCGGGGGATACGGTCGTCGTGACGAACCAGGACAAGCTGCAGGACGGCAAGAAGGTCGAGACAGAGCCGTACGAGGGCGATTCGAGTGAGGAATCTGCATCATGAATATGACACGCCTTTCCATCAAGCGGCCGGTCGGCATCTCGATGATCGTCGCCTTCTTTGTGGTGCTCGGCCTCTACAGCTACTACCGCATCGGCGTGGAGCTCTTACCGGCGCTCAACACGCCGTATGTGACGGTGTCGGTCAAGTACCCGGGCGCGAGTGCAGAGTCCGTGGAGCAGGAGGTCGTCAAGCCGGTCGAGGACGCCCTGTCCTCCGTGTCGGGCGTCAAGAAAATCACCTCGACGGCGAGCTACGAGCAAGCCCGCGTGACGCTCGAGCTCGACTTTGCGACGAATGCCGACACGGCGGCCATCGACGCGAGCAAGAAGGTCGAGGCCATCGCCAACAAACTGCCTGACGAGGCCGACTCGCCCGTCGTCATCAAGCGCGACATGAACGCAAAGCCGATTGTCGAGCTCGCCGTGCTCTCGAACCACAGCCTCGCCGACACCTACACGGAGACGGACAACGTATTCTCAGAGGTCCTGCAGCAGGCGGGCGGCGTCTCGGAGGTCGAGCTGCACGGCGGCCGCGACAAGGAAGTCGCCATCGACGTCGACCGCGAGAAGATGGCGGCCTATAAGCTGACGCTCGCCAAGATCGCCTCGGCCATCAAGAACGAGAACCAGCTCGTGCCGTCGGGCTCCGTCTTCACGGAGACGACGAAGTCGGACGTGCGCGTCGTCGCGCAGTTCCAGAAGCCGAGCGACATCGAGAAGGTGCAGGTGGCGAACACCGCGGGCCAGATGATCCCGCTAACGGCCGTCGCGCGCGTCAGCGAGCGCGAGGCCCGCACGGAGCGCTACGGCCGTCTCAACGGCGAGGACGCCATCAACGTCCTCATCTATAAGAACAGCGATGCCAACGTCGTCGAGACGGCGGCCAATATCATGAAGAGCGTCGAGAAGCTGCGCAAGACGTATCCCGACTACCAGTTCGTCGTCGTCTCGAACGATGCCGACTACGTGCGGGCCTCGCTGCACAGCACGATGAACACGCTGATTGAAGGCCTCATCACGACGGGCCTCGTGCTCTTCCTGTTCCTGCGCGGCTGGCGTTCGACGGCGGCCGTCATGATCGCGATCCCGACGTCGCTGATCTCGACGTTCTTCGTCATGTACCTCGCGGGCTTCACCTTCAACATGATGTCCCTGATGGGCATGACGCTTTGCGTCGGCATCCTCGTCGACGACTCGATTGTCGTGCTCGAGAACATCGTGCGCCACCTGCAGATGGGGGAGGCGCCCGATGAGGCGGCCGAGAAGGGACGCACGGAGATCGGCATGGCGGCCATCGCCATCACGCTCTGCGATGCCGCCGTCTTCATGCCGATCGCCTTCATGCAGGGCATGACGGGGCAGTACTTCCGCCAGTTCGGCCTGACCATCGTCTTCGCGGGCCTGTTCTCGCTCTTCGTCTCGTTCACCCTGACGCCGATGCTCGCCTCGCGCTTCTTCCGCAAGGGCTATCATCCCGGGACGAACCGCGCGTTTGCCTTTATGGACCGCATCGAGGCGAGGGCGCAGCATCTCTACGTCGAAATCCTCAACTGGAGCCTGCGCCACACGAAGAAGCTGCTCGTCTCCATTCTCGCTGTATTTGTCGCGGTCGTCGCGCTCGTGCCGCTCGGCTTTGTCGGCATGGAGTACATGCCGCAGACCGACGAGTCGAGCTTCACCGTCAACATCCAGGCGCCCGTCGGCTCCTCGCCGGAGGAGACGAACCGCGTTGCCGAGCGCATCGAAGGCAAGCTCGCCGAGCTGCCCGAGGTCAAGTACTACATGACGCAGGCGGGCGGCAGTACGGCCTACGAGGGCCGCATCAAGGTCCAGCTCGTCGACCGGCGCGAGCGCAGCCGCACCGTCTGGCAGGTCGCCAATGACGTGCGCAAATTCGCCGCCACCATCAAGACAGCCGACGTGCGCGTCTCCGAGACCCAGACAAACGTCGCCGGCATCGCGGGCGGCGGGGGAGCGAAGAACGGCGGCGGCGCCCTGCAGATCGAGCTACGCAGCAACGACGGCGCCGCCCTCGACGCCGCCGCCGAGAAGGCCATGAACACCCTCAAAGGCATCGACGGTGTCACCGACGTCAACTCTTCCTACGTCGAGGGCATGCCCGAGCTGCGCCTGACCGTCGACCGCCAGAAGCTCAAGGCCTACGGCACCTCCCTGCAGGACGTCGACACCGCGTTCGCGAGTGCCATCTCCGGCCTCTCCGCCGGCGAGCTCAAGAGCGACCCCAATAACGGCGGCCAGGACACGAACATCAAAGTCCGCTTCAAAGACGCCGACAGCTACAAAGCCTCCGACGTCGCCCGCGTGCCGCTCTCCGCATCCGGCAAGCTCATCTACCTTGGCGACGTCGCCACTATCCAGAACGGCAGGGGACCCGTCACCATCCGCCGTGTCGACAAACAGCGCTCCGTCGCCATCGGCGCGAACCTCAGCGGCCGCCCCATGGGCGCCGTGACGAGCGACGTCAAGAAAGCCTTCGCCGCCGCCGACCTCGGCCCGAACGTCACCTACCAGTTCAAGGGCCAGGCCACCCGCATGAACGACACCTTCAGCGAACTCCTGTCCGCCTTGTTCCTCGCCCTCGTCCTCATTTACATGCTGCTCGCCGTCCTCTACGAGTCCACCATCACCCCGTTCATCCGCATGTTCTCCCTGCCGCTCGGCCTCATCGGTTCAATCTTATTGCTGTTCATCACACATAATACCCTGAACCTCTTCTCCATGATCGGCATCCTCGTCATGGACGGCATCGTCGCCAAGAACGGCACCCTGCTCATCGACTACACCCTGACCCTCATGGATAGGGGACATAGCGCCCTAGAGGCCGTCATCGAAGCCGGCCGCGTCCGCCTCAAGCCGATCTTTATGACCACCATCACCATGATGGTCGGCATGACCCCGATGGCCCTCGCCATGACCCCCGGCTCCGAATCCCGCGTCTCCATGGCCTGGGTCATCATCGGCGGCCTGCTGACCTCAACGGTATTCACCCTCATCGTCATCCCGATCATCTTCCTATTCTTCGCCAATCATACGAAGAAAAAGAAGCAAAATCGAGTAGAGGAGAGAAGTAACTCGATTTAAGGCACCGGGGCGCAGCGAAGCGTCCGCCCCCCATCCCGCAAACTTCCAGCAACCGAGCGAGCAGGGGGACGCAGCGAAGCGTCCGTCCCCCGACCGCGAGCCCCTGCCTCGGAGCGAACCGCGAAGAAGTAACTGAGGGACGGGGGACCTGTTCCGCCTGCAGGAGCGCAGTGACCGCCCGCAGGGCTGGCCCTCAAGCCGCACCCCCAAAAGCAGGCGCTGTCAGAACGCCGCGGCAGGCGGCGAACCTGCCTCCATGCGCACAGCCGAGTTGAGGGCCATTCCAACGGAGCGACGAAGCCAGAACAGGTCGCCCCGGCCCCCTTGCCAACACTCCCTCACTTCCCCGAACAAAACTTTTTTCGCCACACCCCTTGCCAAACCCCGCAATATACGCTATACTAATCTACGTTGTCGGGATGTGGCACAGTTTGGTAGCGCGCATCGTTCGGGACGATGAGGCCGCAGGTTCGAATCCTGTCATCCCGACCATTTATAAGAAATCAGAGACCAGTCCAATCGGGCTGGTCTTTTTTGTGCGCCGCGCGCCTTGCTGTAATCCAGTATTAATGATAGAATGTATACCTGTAAACGCAATAGAAGGAGTTGTTGTATCGTGAATATCTTCCGGACCAAGAGCATCGCCGCGTACAAGGCCGATGCCCACCAGTCCCACCTCAAGCGCGCCATGGGCTCCCTTGATGTCACCCTGCTCGGCATCGGCGTCATCGTCGGCACCGGCATCTTCGTCCTGACCGGCGTCGCCGCCGCCAAGTACGCCGGCCCCGCCCTCATGCTGTCCTTCCTGCTCGCCAGCATCGCCTGCGGCTTCGTCAGCATGGCCTACTCCGAGCTCGCTTCCATGGTGCCCGTCGCCGGCAGCGCCTACGCCTACGCCTACACGTCCGTCGGCGAGTTCTTCGCCTGGCTCGTCGGCTGGAACCTCGTGCTCGAGTACTCCGTCGGCGCGAGCGCCGTCGCCGGCGGCTGGTCCGCCTACGTCGTCGGCCTCCTAAAGACCGCCGGCATCGAGCTGCCCGCCGCCTGGACGACCGTGCCCGCCGACGGCGGCATCGTCAACCTGCCCGCGGTGCTCATCACGCTCTTCCTGACCTGCCTGCTCGTGCGCGGCGTGCGCGAGAGCGTCACGGTCAACAAAGTCCTCGTCGGCGTCAAGCTCGCCGCCATCTTCCTGTTCCTGTTCCTCGCCGCGCCGTCCGTCGACCCGACGAACTGGGAGCCCTTCATGCCGTTCGGCTTCTCCGGCGTCTCCGCCGGCGCCGCCGTCATCGTCTTCGCCTACCTCGGCGTTGACTCCATCGCGACCGCGGCAGAGGAGACGAAGAACCCCGCGCACGACATGCCGACGGGCATCATCGCATCGCTTTTGATCTGCACGGTGCTCTACATCGCCGTGACGGCCGTCATGACGGGCAACGTGCCCTATACCGAGCTCGACAACGCCGAGCCGGTCGCCTTCGTGCTGCGCGAGCTCGGCTACCGCTTCGGCTCTGCGCTCGTCGGCACGGGCGCCATCGCAGGCCTGACGACCGTGCTGCTCGTCATGATGTACGCGCAGACGCGCGCCTTCTTCGCGATGAGCCGCGATGGCCTGATCCCGCAGTCCGTCTGCAAGATCCACCCGCGCTTCGCGACGCCGCACCGCATCACGATCATCGTCGGCATCGCCGTCGCCATCATCAGCGGCTTCACGCCGATCAATGTCATCGCCGAGATGTGCAGCGTCGGCACGCTGTTTGCCTTCATCATCTCGTCCATCGGCGTCATGGTCATGCGCCGCAAGTATCCGGACCTGCCGCGTCCGTTCCGCTGCCCGGCCATCTACGTCGTCGGTACGCTCGCCATCGTGAGCTGCGGCTACATCATGTACAACCTCTCCTCGATGACCTGGGAGCGCTTCTGGGTCTGGAGTGCGCTCGGCATCCTCATCTACTTCCTCTACGGCTACCGCCACAGCCGCGAAAATAAAGAGGATGCGGCCTGATTTTCCCCCGTTGTGCAGCCTGCCTGTACACTTGCTGACAGGGGAACAGGTGTGATGAATATATCTTTACATTTTTTTGCATAGCACGTATAATGAAACCTGATGGCATTGCAATCTTGCCATCAGGTTTTTCTATTTATCCTGACCATGTGATGGGGGCAGAGCCTCCATCTTGTCAAATCCAATATCAGAGGGGAGTAATCCAAAACATGAGCAAAAAGATGAAAACCATGGACGGCAACACAGCTGCCGCCTACATCTCCTATGCTTTCACCGACGTCGCCGCGATCTACCCGATCACGCCGTCCTCGCCGATGGCTGAGCATGTTGATGAAATGGCTGCCAAGGGCGTCAAGAACCTCTTTGGCCAGAAGGTCAAGGTCATCGAGCTGCAGTCCGAGGCAGGCGCCGCTGGCGCTGTGCACGGCTCGCTGCAGGCCGGTGCTCTGACGACGACGTACACGGCTTCGCAGGGCTTCTTGCTGATGATCCCGAATCTCTACAAGGTGGCCGGCGAGCTTCTGCCGGGCGTCTTCCACGTCTCCGCACGCGCACTCGCTGCGAACTCCCTGAACATCTTCGGCGACCACCAGGATGTCATGGCCGCACGCCAGACGGGCTGCGCCATGCTCGCTGAGGCGAGCGTGCAGGAGGTCATGGACCTCTCGGCCGTCGCACACCTCGTCGCCATCAAGGGCCGCGTGCCGTTCATCAACTTCTTCGACGGCTTCCGCACGTCGCACGAGATCCAGAAGATCGAGATGGTCGACTACGAAGACCTCGGCAAGCTGCTCGACTGGGATGCCGTCAAGGCCTTCCGTCGCCGCGCGCTCAATCCGGACCATCCGGTCCTGCGCGGCTCCGCGACGAACCCGGACATCTACTTCCAGTCGCGTGAAGCGGCCAACAGCTTCTACGATGCGCTGCCAGAGCTCGTTGAAGAGGCCATGGCCGACGTCGCGAAGGTCACGGGCCGCGAGCATCATCTCTTTGACTACTACGGTGCGAAGGATGCCGACCGCGTCATCATCGCGATGGGCTCCGTCTGCCAGACGGTCCAGGAGACGGTCGACTACCTCAGCGCGAAGGGGGAGAAGGTCGGCCTCTTGAACGTCCACCTCTACCGTCCGTTCTCCATCGAGCACTTCTTCAAGTTCCTGCCGAAGACGATCGAGAAAGTCGCCGTCCTCGACCACACGAAGGAGCCGGGCTCCCTTGGCGAGCCGCTCTACCTCGATGTCAAGGCAGCGTTCTACCACTCCGACATGCATCCGACGATCGTCGGCGGCCGCTTCGGCCTTGGCGGCAAGGACACGACGCCGGACCAGATCTTCGCCGTCTTCGAGGAGCTCAAGAAGGACGCGCCGAAGGATGGCTTCACAATCGGCATCGACGACGATGTCACGCACACGAGCCTGACGCCGGCCCTGACGGATGTCGACCTCACGCCAGAGGGCACGACGGCCTGCAAGTTCTGGGGCCTCGGCTCGGACGGCACGGTCGGCGCCAACAAGAGCGCCATCAAGATCATCGGCGACAAGACGGACATGTACGCACAGGCGTACTTCGCCTATGACTCCAAGAAGTCGGGCGGCATCACGATATCGCACCTGCGCTTCGGCAAGTCGCCAATCACGAGCCCGTACCTCATCAACAAGGCCGACTTCATCTCCTGCTCGCAGCAGTCCTACGTCTACAAGTACGACCTGCTCGCCGGCCTCAAGAGGGGCGGTACGTTCCTCCTCAACACGGTCTGGAGCGACGAGGAGCTCACGCAGCACCTGCCGGCGGCCATGAAGCGCTACATCGCGAAGAACGAGATCCAGTTCTACACGGTCAACGCAGTATCGATTGCCAAAGGTCTCGGCCTCGGCGGCCGCTTCAACATGGTCATGCAGTCCGCGTTCTTCAAACTCGCGAACATCATCCCGATCGAGACGGCTGTCACCTACCTCAAGGAAGCTGTCGTCACGTCGTACGGCCGCAAGGGTCAGAACATCGTCGACATGAACAACGGCGCCATCGACCAGGGCATCGAGGCCCTGCACATGGTCGAAGTCCCGGCTTCGTGGGCGGACGCTCAGGACGAGCCGCAGGAGAAGCGCGATCTGCCGGAGTTCATCACTGAGGTTCAGGAAGTCATGAACCGCCAGGAAGGCGACAAGCTGCCGGTCTCGAAGTTCGCCGGCGACCGCGCCGACGGCACGTACCCGCTCGGCGGCGCCGCCTACGAGAAGCGTGGCACGGCCATCAACGTGCCGGTCTGGAACACCCAGAAGTGCATCGGCTGCAACAAGTGCTCCTACGTCTGCCCGCACGCTTCCATCCGCCCGGTCCTCACGACCGACGAAGAGCTCGCGGCAGCACCGGAGGGCTTCCCGTCCAAGGACGTCCGCGCCGTCAAGGACTACCACTTCACGGTGGCCGTCTCCACGATGGACTGCCTCGGCTGCGGCAACTGCGCGCAGGTCTGCCCGGTCAAGGCCCTCGACATGACGCCGCTTGACGACGAGCTCAAGGCAAAGCAGGCGTACTTCGACTACGGCGTCGACAAGACGAAAGTCGCGCCGAAGAAGAACCCGATGAAGAAAGAGACCGTCATCGGCAGCCAGTTCGAGCAGCCGCTCATCGAGTTCTCCGGCGCCTGCGCCGGCTGCGGCGAGACGCCGTACGCCAAGCTCATCACGCAGCTCTTCGGCGACCGCATGATGATCGCCAACGCCACGGGCTGCACCTCCATCTGGGGCGGCAGCGCACCGGCCATGCCGTACACGACGAACGCCAAGGGCCACGGCCCAGCTTGGGATAACTCCCTGTTCGAGGACAACGCAGAGTTCGGCCTCGGCATGTTCCTCGGCACGCAGTCCGTCCGCAACGGCCTCGCCGATGACGCCAAGAAAGCCATCGAAGAAGGTCTCGGCAGCGAAGACCTCCAGGCAGCCCTCAAGGATTGGGTGGAGAACCTCGACAACGGCAACGGCACGCGCGACCGCGCCGACCGCCTCGAAGCCCTGCTCGCAGCCGAGAAGGGTGAGGACGCACTGCTCAACAAGCTCTACGAGAACCGCGACTACTTCGTCAAGCGTTCCCAGTGGATCTTCGGCGGCGACGGCTGGGCCTACGACATCGGCTACGGCGGCGTCGACCACGTCCTCGCTTCCGGCGCCGACGTCAACGTCTTCGTCTTCGATACCGAGGTTTACTCCAACACGGGCGGCCAGGCCTCCAAGGCAACGCCGGCAGCAGCCATCGCGCAGTTTGCCGCAACGGGCAAGAAGACCCGCAAGAAGGACCTTGGCATGATGGCCAAGACCTACGGCTACGTCTACGTCGCACAGGTCGCCATGGGCGCCGACCAGAATCAGCTGCTCAAGGCCATCACCGAGGCCGAGGCTTATCCGGGCCCGTCCCTGATCATCGCCTACGCACCGTGCATCAACCACGGCATCCGCAAGGGCATGGGCTGCAGCCAGCTCGAAGAGAAACTCGCCGTTGAGTGCGGCTACTGGGCAAACTACCGCTACAACCCGCAGCTCATCGGCACCGACAAGAACCCGTTCAGCCTCGACTCCAAAGAGCCGGACTTCTCCAAGTTCCAGGACTTCCTCATGGGCGAGAACCGCTACATCAACCTCAAGCGTTCCTTCCCAGAAGCAGCCGAAGCCCTCTTCGAGAAGACCCAGCACGACGCCGAGATCCGCTACAACAACTACAAGGCACTCGCCGGCAAATAAGCCGTCCGCAGCCGCCTGACATACAGCGCTCTTGCGCAACGACAAAAAGCCTGTCCCGTTTCCGCGGGACAGGCTTTTTTGTCTGCCATTTTCCATTTTCTTTCCTGCCGGAACATGCTAGAATAGGGGTATTGCAGTCAAGAACAGGGGAGGAATCACCTTTGAAAGTCATCAACTTCTACGGCGGCGCCGCCATTGGCAAGAGCACCATTGCCGCCGACATGTACTCCAAACTCAAGCGCATGGGCTATCGCACCGAGCTCGTCGGCGAATTCGCCAAATGGCTCTGGTACCAGAACGCCACCGACATCGTCGAAGACCAGCTCTACCTCTTCGCCGAGCAGGCCCACCGCACCCGCACCCTCGAGAAATACAGTGTCGACTTCGCCATCTGCGACTCGCCCTTGCCCCTCAACATCATCTACAACCGCGAGCCCTCCGACGCCTTCAATACCCTCGTCATGCAGGAGTTCAACCGTTACGACAACCTGAACTACCTCCTGCGCCGCAACGACGAATTCCTAGCCGTAGACGGCCGCCCCGAAACCGACCTGCCCCAGGCCAAAGAAAAAGACCAGCAGATCCTCGCCGTCCTCGAGAAATACAGCGTGCCATACACCGTCATATCCCCCTGGGAGACCGACAAAGTCCTGCTGGACTTGAAACTTAAAAGGTAATCCTGCGATGGGGCAGGGGCCCCGAGCCCTCTCGTACATCGAACCCCAGACCAAGGTAATCCGCGCAATGGGGCAGGGGCCCCGAGCGCCCTCGCTTGGCAGAGCTGTTCTTCAGCGCAGGGATGGATTCCGCCTGCAGGAGCGCAGTGACCGCCCGCAGGGCTGGCCCTCAAGCCGCATGCACAAAGCAGTCGATGTCAGAACGCCGCGGCAGGCGGCGAATCCGCCTCCATCCGACAGCGCGCCATGAGGGCCATTTCAATGGAGCGACGAAGCCGGAATCCATCCCTGCGCGTCGGCGGCACACCCCTCAATACCAGCGCGTCATCGGCAGCTCATTGTTGTTGCCCTTCGTCATCAGCACCTGATGGATATCGATGTACCCGATGTAGAACGCCGCCGCGCACCCGGCGAGGTAGAGGTCCCACATGCGCACGAACTCCTCATTCTTCCAGCCCGCGACCGTCTCGTGGACTTTGAGGAAATTGTGGTACCAGCACATCAGCGTCCGATAGTAGTGGCGCCGCAGGCTCTCCACATCGAGTACGCGGAAGTCCGCATCGTAGGCGTGCGAGATCAGCTCGCGCAGCGACGGCAGCGTGCCGCCCGGGAAGATGTACTTGCGGATCCACGGCTCCGACACCACCTCATCGTGGCCCGTGATCGTGTGCAGTAGGAAGATGCCGCCATCCTTCAGCAGATGGTTCGCCGTCTCCATGTACGTCGCGTAGTTCGACCGGCCCACATGCTCCATCATGCCGACACTGACGATGCGGTCAAAGATCAGCCCCTTGTCCTCGAGGTCGCGGTAGTCAATGAGCTCGATCTGCACCTGGCCCTCGAGCCCTTCCGCCTTGATGCGCTCCTGACCCTTCTTCCACTGCTCTTTACTGAGCGTGCAGCCGTAGCCCTTGACGCCGTACTTCTTCGCCGCTTCAATCAGCAAGAAGCCCCAGCCGCAGCCGATGTCGAGGAGCGTCATGCCCTCCTTGAGGTAGAGCTTCTCGAGGATGTAGTCGACCTTGTTGCGCTGCGCCTGCTCGAGCGTGTCATCCTCGTGCTTGAAGTACGCGCACGAATAACTCATCGTCGGATCGAGCCAGAGTTTATAGAATTCATTGCCTAAATCATAATGGGACGAGACCTCTTTGGCCTGGTCCTTTTTCTTTTCCGACATGTAGAGGATGCTGCGCAGCCCCTTGCGGTCGAGCGAGAAGCGGTCCGCCTGCTCGAGGAACGTGCAGAGCATGTGGAAGAGGTCGCCCTGGATCTCGATGTCGCCGCGCATGTAGGCCTCACCGAGCGCCAGTTCGGTCGACTCCAAGAGCTCCTTCTTCGGGATGTCCTTGTGGATGACCACCGTGAACTCCGGCTTGCCCTGACCGATCGTGTACTCTTGGTCGTGCAGCTTCACATTGAAGCAGTGCTTGTCAAAGTGGTTGAGATAGTGAAGCAGGAAATTGTCCATGAGTTTCTGGAAATGCATGAAAAAGACTCCTTTCTATCATGACCGGGCGGCCATCCCTGCGAATGGCTCTCAGTCCAGATGCGTTCTCGGAGATATTCGACACCGTGCAAGAAAAACCCTTTTTTGCCATGAGATTTTCGAAGTATTTGAAACAGCGAGAGCAGAAGGGAGGACGCATTGCAAAATTAGAATATGTTGCCTTCAAAATTAGAATATGTTGCCTTCAATGAGAAGCAAGTTGGAGAAGCGCTACCGCGATCTCTACGGCAGTGTGATTGAGAAAGATGCGCCGGCTGATGCCGCAAAGTAAAACCGTATAACGATAGGCAAGAAGCCTCCGAGGAGTCTCCCGGAGGCTTTTTTGCATCTGACAAGGAAAAATGCTTGACACGGGGGCAGGGGTCCGTTATAATAGCCTATGTCAAGCAAAAAGCCTTGGCACGATATCAAGATGAAGGTGGGGCAGGATGGAGCAGCTTTTGTATTTGTCGGCGCTGTTTGATTTCTATGGGGCGCTTTTGACAGAGAAGCAGCAGGAATGCCTCAAGATGCATCTCTTTGAGGATTTCTCGTTGTCGGAGATCGGCGAGGAGCTCGGGATTTCCCGGCAGGCGGTCTATGACAACATCCATCGCTCCGAGAAGGCCATGGAATCGTATGAGGCGAAGCTCGGGCTCGTGGCGCGTTACCAGAAGGAACGCGCGGTGCTCGCGGACATCTGCCGCTCGGTCAAGGCCCTGCGGACGGATGAGAACAACGCGGCAGTCCGCGATATCCTCGCGCGCCTCGTGCCGTTACTTGGCAGCAGTGAATATGGCCGGGAGGTATGATTTTTGATTTTTGAAAGTTTATCGGACCGACTTCAGGCAACCTTCAAGAAGCTCCGCGGCCATGGCAAGCTGACGGAGGACGACGTCAATGAGGCGATGCGAGAAGTACGCATGGCACTTCTCGAAGCCGACGTCAACTTCAAGGTCGTCAAGCAGTTCATCAAGACCGTCAAGGAGCGCGCGATTGGCCAGGATATCCTCGAGACGCTGACGCCGGCACAGGTCGTCATCAAGATCGTCGATGAGGAGCTCACGAAGCTCATGGGCGGCACGCAGAGCCGCATCAACATGAGTCCGAAGCCGCCGACGATCATCATGATGGTCGGCCTGCAGGGCGCCGGCAAGACGACGTCTGCTGGCAAGCTCGGCCTCGCGCTCAAGAAGCAGGGCAAGCGCCCGCTGCTCGTCGCGGCGGACATCTACCGCCCGGCGGCCATCACGCAGCTGCAGGTCCTCGGCAAGCAGCTCGACATCCCCGTGTTCTCGATGGAGCAGGGTACGGATGCAGTGACGATCGCGAAGAACTCGATTGATTATTCGCAGTCGCATGCCTGCGATGTCGTCATCATCGATACGGCGGGCCGCCTGCAGATCGATGAGAAGCTCATGCAAGAGCTCTGCGACATCAAGTCGGAGGTCCATCCGCATGAGATCCTGCTCGTCGTCGATGCGATGACGGGCCAGGAATCCGTCAATGTCGCGCAGTCGTTCAACGACGCGCTCGGCCTCGACGGTGTCGTCATGACGAAGCTCGACGGCGATGCCCGCGGCGGTGCCGCGCTCTCCGTCAAGGCGGTCACGGGCGTGCCCATCAAGTTCATCGGTCTTGGCGAGAAGCTCGAGCCGCTCGAGCCATTCCATCCGGACCGCATGGCGTCGCGCATCCTCGGCATGGGCGATGTGCTCTCGCTCGTCGAGAAGGCACAGGCGACTTTCGACATGGAAGAAGCCAAGAAGATGGAGAAGAAGCTGCGCAAGGATGAGTTCACGCTCGATGACTTCCTCGCGCAGATGCAGCAGGTCAAGAAGCTTGGCTCGCTCGACAACATCTTAGGCCTGATTCCGGGCATGGGCGGCCTCAAGAAGCAGCTCGCCGGACAGGACATCGACCTCGACGGCAAGGAGATGCGCCAGATTGAGGCAATCATCAAGTCGATGACGCCGAAAGAGCGCGCCAACATAAACATCATCAACGGCAGCCGCCGCAAGCGCATCGCGATGGGCTCCGGCACGCGCGTGCAGGACGTCAACAAGCTCCTGAAGCAGTTCGGCGAGATGAAGAAGATGATGAAGAAAATGAAGAAGATGCAGAAGGGCAAGAAAGGCCTGCCGAATCTCGGCGGCCTCGGGCTTCCGAAATTGCCGTTCATGCATTGAGATATTTCCCAATCCCAATTTGAAAGGTGGTGAATTCACATGGCAGTAAAGATTCGTCTGAACCGTATGGGTGCAAAGAAGAATCCGTTCTATCGCATTGTTGTCGCGGACTCCCGCGCACCGCGCGATGGTCGTTTCATCGAGGTCCTCGGTAACTACGATCCGTCCCAGAACCCGGCAGTCGTCAATGTTGACGAGGAGAAGGTTCTCGATTGGATGGGCAAGGGTGCTCAGCCGACGGACACCGTTAAGAATCTCTTCAGCAAGAAGGGCCTCATGGCTAAGTTTGCTGAGGCAAAGAACGCTAAGAACTGATTGAGTGAGGCTACAGCATGAAAGAACTTGTTGAAGTCATCGCGAAGTCCTTAGTGGATCATCCCGAAGATGTCCGCGTCGAGGAAAAGCAGCAGGACCGCCAGGTTACGCTCGAACTCCACGTGGATGAGGATGACATGGGCAAGGTCATTGGCCGCCAGGGCCGCATCGCGAAAGCCATGCGCACGGTTGTCAAGGCCGCAGCCACCCGGGAGAACAAAAAAGTCTCGGTTGATATCATTGAATAAATGAAATCAGAAGAAGAGCGGCATCGCCCACACAAAGACTTGTGGGCTTTGCCGCTGTTTTTGTATTTCAAGTTCGAGCAGAAAAGAGGAACAAACATGGATACGATTTCGCTCAAGATGCCGGTGACGATCAAGGCAAAGGTCACGGAAAAGCTCAAGGAAAAGATGCTCAAGGAACTCACGGAAGGCATCCAGCGCGCGGAGCTCGAGCTGCAGCAGCTCGACATCCAGGAGAAGCGCGTCCTGCAGGAGAACGGCCCGGCCAATGCCGATGACCCGACGCCGCAGGAGATCCAGCGCCTGCACGCCATCCAGCAGCACTTCGGTCAGGAGCGCCAGAAGCGTGCGGACTACCGCGCACAGGCCCTCGCACAGAAGGAGCAGACGGAGAAGCTCAAGATCGGTTCGGAGATCGTGCAGGGCACGCTCGAGCGCCAGGTCGACGTCAAGGTCGGCGACGACATGCGCGAGCTCATGAATGTGGAAGTGCTGGTGGAAGATGACAAGATTATCGCCATCCGCGGCTAAGAAGAGCAAGAAAATGGCGGCTAAGGACCGTGTGACGATCGGCAAGGTCGGCGCGGCGCACGGCATCCACGGCGAGATGCGCATCATCCCGCTGACGGACTTCACCGAGCGCTTTGCCGATATGAAGGAAGTCATGGTCGGCGACGAGCTGTTGCACATCGAGAGCTGCAAGTACCACAAGCAGTTCATCCTGCTGAAGTTTCGCGAGTACCCCGTGCGCGAGGACGCCATGCGCCTGACGGGCCGCCTGCTGACGGTCGACCGCAGCGAGGCGGTGCCGCTTGAGGAAGGCGAGTTCTACACGTTCGACATCATCGGCCTGACGGTCTACGACGGGGCGGGCACGGAGCTCGGCACGGTCGAGAACGTCCTGCGCACGGGCAGCAACGACGTCTATCAGGCGCGCCGCCCGGATGGCCGCGAGCTGCTGATCCCCGCGCTCAAGGCCGTCGTGAAGGAGATTGACGTCGCGGGCGGCCACATGGTCGTCGACCTGCCGGAGGAGACGGACGATGCGCATTGACATGATCACGCTGTTCCCGGAGATGTTTGCGGGGCCGTTCGGTGCGAGCATCACGAAGCGCGCCGTCGACAAGGGCATCCTCGACATCCACTTCACGAATTTCCGCGACTACTCGCACGACAAGCACAGGCATGTCGACGATTCGCCGTTTGGCGGCGGCGCGGGGATGGTGCTGAAGCCGGAGCCGATGTACCGCGCCGTGCGCGCGGTGCTCGAGGAGACAGCGGTGCATGCGGCGAGCCGCCGCGTGCTGATCATGGACCCCGCGGGGCCCGTCTTCACGCAGGCGAAGGCCAAGGAGCTCGCGGGCTATGAGCAGCTCGTCTTCATCTGCGGCCACTACGAGGGCTTCGACGCGCGCATCTACCCGCTCGCCGACGAGGCCATCTCGATTGGCGACTTCGTGCTGACGGGCGGCGAGCTGCCGGCGATGGTCATCACCGACGCCGTCTCGCGCATGCTGCCGGGCGTGCTCGGCGATGCGGAGTCGGCGCCGACGGATTCGTTCTACGACGGCCTCTTGGGCTTCCCGCAGTACACGCGGCCGCGCGACTTCGAGGGCATGGAGGTGCCGGAGGTGCTGCTCTCGGGCGACCACGCGAAGATCCGCCAGTGGCGCCACGAGCAGTCGCTCAGGCTGACGCAGGCAAAGCGCCCCGACCTCTTGGAGAAGAAGGAGCTCAGCGACAAGGACCGCGAGCTCCTCGGGCGCTTTGCACAGTCGGAAGAGCAGTCGGAATAACCGCACGCGATCCGCTTAAAATCCGCGCCTTTGGGCGCAAGATTCCACTTGTTTCAACGAGTTGAATCTGCTAAAATAAAGCTAAAGTTAGCAGAAAGGCCATGGCTTCTGGAGCCGTGGCCTTTTTGATGAAAGCCATAAAAAGAAAGGCAGGTTTTGGTGGATTGGAGGAAAAACTGAAGCTGTACGGCTTCAATAACCTGACGAAGGCATTGAGCTTCAACATCTATGATATCTGTTATGCGAAGTCGGCGCGGGAGCAGCAGGACTACATCAAGTACATCGACGAACAGTACAACTCGGAGCGCTTGACAAAGATCCTGTCGACGGTCACGGAGATGATCGGCGCGCGCATCCTCAACATCGCGAAGCAGGACTACGACCCGCAGGGCGCGAGCGTGACGATGCTGATCGCGGAAGAAGACGCGGTGACATCGGGACGCAAAAAGCCGGTCGAGTCGGCCATCCTCGGCGACACGATCCTCGCGCATCTCGACAAGAGCCATGTGACGGTGCACACGTACCCCGAGTTCCATCCGGGCACGAGCATCGCGACGTTCCGCGTCGATATCGACGTCGCGACGTGCGGGGAGATCACGCCACTCAAGACGCTCGACTACATGATTGCGCAGTTCGACTCGGACATCATCACGATGGACTACCGCGTGCGCGGCTTCACGCGCGACCTCAACGGCCGCAAGCTCTTCATGGACTCGAAGATGCGCTCCATCCAGGAGTTCATCGCGCAGGAGACGCTCGACCGCTACGACGCCGTCGACATCAACCTCTATCAGGCGAATCTCTACCACACGCGCATGCTAATCAAGGAGCCGCAGCTGCAGAACTACCTGTTCAACACGGACATCTACGAGATCCCGCCGAAGGACCGCCTCGCCATCAGCAACAGCCTGCGCCGCGAGATGATCGAGATCTACAGCGGCCGCAATCTCTACTGAAAAAATGCGATTGCGATAAAGATGATAAAGATAAGGAAGTGAAAGACAGTGGGACGATATCTGACTCAGGAGAGTGCACCGATTCTCGAGGCGCTCGAGCGCATGAAACGCGCGCGCCTCGTGCCGTTTGATGTGCCGGGCCACAAGCGTGGCCGCGGCAATCCGGAGCTTCGGGACTTCCTCGGGGAGAAGTGCCTCGACGTCGATGTCAACTCGATGAAGATGCTCGACAATCTCTGCCATCCCGTCTCGGTCATCCGCGATGCAGAAATGCTCGCGGCGGAGGCCTTTGGCGCGGCTCATGCGTTCTTCATGGTCGGCGGCACGACGTCGGCCGTGCAGGCGATGGTGCTGACGGCGGTCGGGCGCGGCGACAAGATCATCATGCCGCGCAATGTGCACCGCAGCGCCATCAACGCGCTGATCCTCTGCGGTGCCGTCCCGGTCTACGTCAACCCGCAGATGGACCACACGCTCGGCATCTCGCTCGGCATGCGCGTCGAGGAAGTCAAGGACGCCATCAGGCGTCATCCTGACGCCAAGGCCGTGCTCGTCAACAATCCGACGTACTACGGTATCTGCTCGAACCTGCGCGAAATCGTGCGCCTCGCGCACGAGCACGGCATGATGGTGCTCGCCGACGAGGCGCACGGCACGCATTTCTACTTCCACGACAAGCTGCCCGTCTCGGCGATGGCGGCCGGTGCCGACATGGCCTCGATCAGCATGCACAAGTCGGGCGGCTCGCTGACGCAGAGCTCGATGCTGCTCTGCGGTCCGAACGTCAATGCGGGCTACGTGCATCAGGTCATCAACATCACGCAGACGACCTCGGGCTCGTACCTCCTGCTCTCGAGCCTCGACATCAGCCGCCGCAACCTCGCCCTGCACGGGCAGGAGATATTCGATAAGGTCATCGGGCTCGTCGAGTACGCGCGCGATGAGATCAACGCGATTGGCGACTACTACGCCTACAGCCGCGAGCTCATCAACGGCGACTCCATCTACGACTTCGACACGACGAAGCTCTCGATCTTCACGCGGCCGACGGGCCTCGCGGGCATCGAGGTCTACGACCTCCTGCGCGACGAGTACGACATCCAGACGGAGTTTGGCGACATTGCAAACCTCTTGGCCTACGTCTCAGTCGGCGACCGGCCCAAGGACATCGAGCGGCTCGTCGCGGCGCTCGCGGAGATCCGGCGCAACTACCGCAAAGACTCCTCGAAGATGCTCAAGGCCGAGTACATCGAGCCAGAGGTCGTCTACGGGCCGCAGGAGGCGTTCTACGCCGAGAAGGAGTCGCTGCCGCTCGAGTCGACCTCGGGCCGCGTCTGCAGCGAGTTCGTCATGTGCTACCCGCCGGGCATCCCGATCCTCGCGCCGGGCGAGCGCATCACGGACGAGATCCTGACCTACATCCGCTACGCGCGCAAGAAGGGCTGCCAGATGACGGGCCCCGAGGACATGACGCTCGCGCGGCTCAATGTCGTAAAATAATCGTGAACGTGAAATAGAGGGGGGATTTTATGGAACTCTGGTTTACCGAACACCACACACCGAATGTCCGACTGTCCATCAAGGTGGACCGCCAGCTCTACTCGGGCCGCAGTGAATTCCAGCGCATCGACATCTTCGACTCGAAGGAATTCGGCCGCTTTTTGACGCTCGACGGCTACATGATGCTGACGGAGATGGATGAGTTCATCTACCACGAGATGATCACGCATGTGCCGATGTGCGTCAATCCCGACGCGCACGACATCCTCGTCATCGGCGGCGGCGACGGCGGCACGGTGCGCGAGCTCTTGCGCTATCCGACGGTGCGCCACATCGACCTCGTCGAGATCGACGAGCTCGTCGTCGAGGTCTGCAAGAAGTACCTGCCGCAGACGGCGGGGTGTCTCGGCGACCCGCGCGTCACGATCCACTACGAGGACGGCCTCAAGTACGTGCGCCACGCGGAGGACGCCTACGACCTCATCATCGTCGATTCGACGGACCCGTTCGGCCCGGGCGAGGGCCTCTTCACGAAGGAGTTCTACGGCAACTGCTACAAGGCGCTGCGCGAGGACGGCATCATGGTCAATCAGCACGAGAGCCCGTTCTACCAGCAGGACGCCTACGCGATGCAGCGCGCCCACAAGCGCATCGTCGATTCCTTCCCAATCAGCCGCGTCTATCAGGCGCACATCCCGACGTATCCATCAGGCCACTGGCTCTTCGGCTTTGCCGCCAAGAAGCGCCATCCCGTCAAGGACGTCAACTGGGTGCGCTGGAACGCCATCGGCCTCAAGACGCGCTACTACAACACGCAGCTGCACGCGGGCGCCTTTGCCCTGCCGAATTATGTGGAGGAGATGCTAAGAGATGTTGAACCGGAATCGTAATGTCGAGACCTTCCTCGGCTGTGAAAACGACTACGAGGAGAGCCGCATCGTGCTCTACGGCGCACCATTCGACTCGACGACGTCGTACCGGCCGGGCACGCGCTTTGCGAGCCGCACGATGCGCGCGGAGTCGTACGGCCTCGAGACGTACAGCCCGTATCAGGACCTCGACCTCGAGGATGCGAAGGTCTTTGACGGCGGCGACCTCGAGCTCTGCTTCGGCGACACGGAGCGGGCGCTCGCGGACATCGAAGCGTGCGCTAGAGACATCGTCGCGGACGGCAAGCTGCCGTTCCTTATTGGCGGCGAGCACCTCGTGACGCTGCCGGCCTTCCGCGCCGTGCACGAAAAGTACCCCGACGTCGCCGTCATCCACTTCGACGCGCACACGGACCTGCGCGAGGAATACCTCGGCAACCGCCTCTCGCACGCGACGGTCATCCGCCGCATCTGGGAGATCATCGGCGACGGCCGCATCTTCCAGTTCGGCATCCGCAGCGGCGAGCGCGCGGAGTGGTACTGGTCGGCCGAGGGCCATACGAAGATCCAGAAGTTCAGCTTCGCTGGCCTTGATGAGACAATCGCAGCGCTCAAGGGACGTCCCATCTACCTGACGATCGACCTCGATGTGCTCGACCCCTCGTGCTTCCCGGGCACGGGGACGCCCGAGGCGGGCGGCGTGCGCTTCACGGACCTTCTCTCTGCTGCGCTGCGCACCATCCGTGGCTGCCAGATCGTCGGCTGCGACATGGTCGAGCTCTCGCCGCCGCTCGACCCGAGCGGCACCTCGACGGCCACGGCCCTCAAGCTCCTGCGCGAGATGCTGCTGGCGCTCGAGAAGCCCTACCTCAAGTAAGTAAGTCTATTTATCTATATAATCTCAATCTAGGAGGCATAAACATGGGAAAAGCTTTGATCATCGGTTGCGGTGGTGTCGCGAGTGTCGCCATCCACAAGTGCTGCCAGAACTCGGATGAATTCAGTGAGATCCTGATCGCATCGCGCACGAAGTCGAAGTGCGACGCGCTCAAGGAGAAGCTCGAGGGCACGACGAAGACGAAGATCCGCACGGCGCAGGTCGACGCGGACGACGTCGATGCGCTCATCGCGCTCATCGAGGACTTCCAGCCGGACGTCGTGCTGAACCTCGCGCTGCCGTATCAGGACCTGCACATCATGGATGCCTGCCTCGCGACGAAGACGAATTACGTCGACACGGCCAACTACGAGCCGGAGGACACGGCAAAGTTCGAGTACAAGTGGCAGTGGGCCTACCGCGAGCGCTACGAGAAGGCCGGCATCACGGCACTCTTGGGTTCCGGCTTTGACCCGGGCGTCACGGGCGTCTTTGCGGCCTACGCGCTCAAGCACCACTTCGACGAGATCAACTACATCGACATCCTCGATTGCAACGCCGGCGATCACGGTTACCCGTTTGCGACGAACTTCAATCCCGAGATCAACATCCGCGAGGTCTCGGCCAACGGCAGCTACTGGGAGGACGGCCACTGGGTCGAGACGAAGCCGATGGAGATCAAGCGCGTCTACAACTTCCCAGAAGTCGGACCGAAGGATATGTACCTCTTACACCATGAGGAGCTCGAGAGCCTCGGCCTCAACATCCCGGGCATCAAGCGCATCCGCTTCTTCATGACGTTCGGCGAGAGCTACCTCACGCACCTCAAGTGCCTCGAGGACGTCGGCATGACGTCGATTGAGCCGATCGAGTTCGAGGGCAAGAAGATCGTGCCGCTGCAGTTCCTCAAGGCCGTGCTGCCAGATCCGGCGAGCCTCGGCCCGCGCACGAAGGGCAAGACGAACATCGGCTGCATCTTCCGCGGCAAGAAGGACGGCAAGGACAAGACGTACTACCTCTACAACGTCTGCGACCATCAGGAGTGCTACAAGGAAGTCGGCTCGCAGGCCGTCTCCTACACGACGGGCGTGCCGGCCATGATCGGCGCGATGCTCATCATGAATGGCACCTGGAAGGGCCCCGGCGTCAAGAACATCGAGGAGTTCGACCCGGATCCGTTCATGGAGGCGCTCAACAAGTGGGGCCTGCCGTGGAAGGAGAGCTTTGACCCGGAGCTCGTCGACTGATGAAAACGTTCGCATCGCTTTACCGCAAAGAGTTCTTCGAGGTGCCGACGCCCTCGTACGTCGTCGCGAAGGACCTGCTCGAGCACAACCTGTGCATCCTGCATGAAGTGGAGGAGAGCACGGGCGCGCACGTCCTGCTCGCCCAGAAGTGCTTCTCCATGTACCATTACTACCCGCTGATCGCCAAGTACCTCTCGGGCACGACGGCCAGCGGCCTCTACGAGGCGAGACTCGGCCATGAGGAGATGGGCAAGTTCGGCAAGGAGACGCATGTCTTCTCGCCGGCCTACAAGGAGTCCGAGTTTGCCGAGCTCACGAAGATCTGCGGCCACATCGTCTTCAACTCGTTCGCGCAGTGGAAGAAGTTCGGCCCCGCGGCCCTTGCGGCCGGTGTCTCGTGCGGCCTACGCATCAACCCCGAGTGCTCGACGCAGGAGCACGCCATCTACGACCCGTGCGCCGCAGGCTCGCGTCTCGGCGTGCGGCTGCGCGACTTCGAGGAGGATGCCATCGAGGGACTTGAGGGCCTGCACTTCCACACGCTCTGCGAGCAGGGCGCCGACGCGCTCGCCGTCACGCTCGAGGCCGTCGAGGCGAAGTTCGGCAAGTACCTGCCGCAGATGAAGTGGATCAACTTCGGCGGCGGCCACCACATCACGAAGGAAGGCTATGACATCGCGCTCCTCAAGAAGTGCATCCGCCATATGCAGCAGGAGTACGGCCTGACGGTCTACATCGAGCCCGGCGAGGCCGTCGCGCTGAACGCCGGCTTCCTCGTCGCTGAGGTGCTCGACATCCAGCAAGAGAACGCCATCGCTATCCTCGATACCTCGGCCGCCTGCCACATGCCCGACGTCATCGAGATGCCCTACCGTCCGCCCGTCCTCGGCAGCGGCGAGCCGGGGAAGAAGGCCCATACCTACACCTTCGCCGGCCCGACCTGCCTCGCCGGTGACACCATCGGCACCTACTCCTTCGACGAGCCCCTCGCCATCGGCGACCGCATCGTCTTCGGCGACATGGCCATCTACACTATGGTCAAGAACAACACCTTCAACGGCATGCCCCTGCCCGCCATCATCGCCAGCGACGAAGATGGCAGCTGGCAGACCGTCCGCCAGTTCGGCTACGAAGACTTCAAGATGAGGCTCTGAGCCGGGCAACACTCAGAAAGAAAAAGCGTCTCTGCTGCACTTTGTAGCATGAGACGCTTTTCTTTCAATCAATGATCCCGATGGAGACCATCTTATATTATTTTTTTAATTCCAGGATGGGGTCGAAGTAGGACAACTTCGTATAGTCTACATTGCCGCCGTCGGTGATGGCCAGATCCGGAATAGCCGTGATAGGCAGGAACGAAAGGTAGAAAATTGGATCGGGGAGACGGCTGCCGATGGCCTTGGCTGCATTGTCGAGCTCGTTTTCCTTGGCTGCCAGTTCCTCCGGCGACAGATCTGAGGCGATGCCGGCAATCGGCAGAGGTAGGAACGAGACAATCTTGCCGTCGATGACGACAATCTGGCCACCGCCTTGCTCAATGAGTGTATTAGCCGCCAGGGCCATGTCTTCGTAATTGGCACCGGCAACAACGAGGTTGTTGTCATCAGGCGCAGCAGTCGTGGCAATCGCACCTTTTTGGAAGGACCAGCCGGAAATGAAGCCCTTAGACATGTTGCCGTTCAGGCCATAGCGTTCGATAACCGATACGAGCGCCACGTCTTTCTCGGCACTGGGACAGACAATGCCGCCACGGACTTCGAGTTCGACATCGCGACGCTTACGCATGAAGGGGCCGATGCTATTGATGGTCTCGACTACGGCCGTTCCCTCGTCGAGGTCTACGTGATAGGCGAAATCATCTGCTGTCAGAGGCGTATGCTGCACGGTATGGAGCAGGTCGTCTGTACGCTCAGGGATAACGTAGTGGAATTTATTTTCGCCATTCTCGGTGACCAATGTACCCTTGCTGATGACCGTTTCCACCTGGAAGGTGCCCGGCTGATCGACGAGCAGGATATCAGCATCTTTGCCCGGTGCGATTGAGCCGACATGGTCGTCAATCTGGTAGGCCTCGGCAGCATTGATCGTGGCCATCTGAATGGCCGTCATGGGCTCGACGCCGGCGGCAATGGCCAGATGTATCATGTGATCGATGTGGCCTTCCTTGAGGATGCCGCGAGCGTTTACGTCATCGGAGCAGAAACTCGTATGGCGTGCCATGCCTGGCGCGCCCTCAGTGATAGCGCGGACATTCTCCTTGAGGAATTTCGTGACGGCGGATTCCCGGATAATCGTATGAATACCCTTGCGGGCCTTTTCAAGGAATTCTTCATGGTCATAGCTCTCGTGGTCGACGCGGACGCCGCTCATGAGGTATTCGTTGAGAGCTTTACCAGTTGCCAGCGGGCTGCAACCGAAAATGGGACGATGGTATTTCTGCGCGAGTACCAAGGCTTCCATGGTATCGGGGTCCTTTGTTTGGACGGCTTCGCGCACGAGTTCCCAGATGCCGTAGCAGCGCGGATCCTGATGATACTTGGCATGATCCTTGGCCGTCACGTTATAGGCAATCGTCGAAACCGGGATTGTGTACGGGGTCTTGTACGGTAGCGCCCAGAATACCTTCAGGGGCGAAGCGTCGACTTCTTCGAAGATGGCCTTGAGGCCGTCGACGCCGATGACAGAGATGTATTCATCGAGACCGCTGACGATGCTTGTCGTGCCGTGCGGGACGACGGCCTGGGCAAAGCGGGTCATGCTCATCTTGCTGCATTCTACATGAATATGGCAGTCGATGAGTCCCGGAGCCAGGTACTTCCCGGTGGCATCGATTTTCTGCGTATGCTCATCGATGTAGTCGGAAATATCGCTTTCTACAGCGACAATCTTTCCTTTGTAGATGGCTACGTCTGCCTGGTAGTATTCGCTCGTATTGACATTGATGAGCGTGCCGCCGAGGATGGCCATATCAGCCTTTCTCTTGGCCGCACCGGCATCGATGTACTCGGATAACAATTCTTTTGTAAGCATATCGATCCTCCTTAGAATTTAAGCATGGTCAAGGTGTAGAGCAGGACGAGGAAAAGCACGAACATGACCCAGATGAGGGGATTGAGTTCCTTGCGGCGTCCGGCAATCGTCATCAGGATTGGGTAGAACAGGAAGCCGAAGGCGATACCATAGGAGATATTGAACGTCAGCGGCATGCCGATGATGACCATGAAGGCCGGAAAGGCAACTTCAAACTGATCCCAATGGATTTCACGCAGGGAAGACGTCATGAGCACACCAACGATGATCAGAGCCGGAGCCGTGACCTGAGCCGTGACGACGGCCAGGAGCGGCGAAAAGATCATGCTGAAGGCGAAGAGCACGGCGACGACGATAGCCGTTAGACCCGTGCGGGCGCCGACGGCTATACCAGCCGAGGACTCAACGTAAGCTGCTGTAGGCGTTGTGCCCATGACAGCACCGCCGAGCATGGACAGAGAATCTGCCATGAGCGCGCGGCCGATACGTGGCATCTTGCCGTTGCGCATGATGCCGGCCTGCTGGGCCAGACCAATAAGCGTGCCCGCCGTATCGAAGAACGCGACTAGGAAGAAGATGACGACAACTGCCCACATTTGCGGGTCAGACAAGATGGATGTCATGTTGCTGACGCCAATGCCGAACGTTGGGGCGAGGCTCGGTGCCATGGAGATGATGCTCTCTGGCGGTGGGATGATCTGGGTAACGAGGCCCATGATGGCTGTCAGTACGATGCCATAAAAGATAGAACCGGGTACTTTCTTTGCCATGAGGATAGCCGTGACAAACAGACCGAAGATGGTGAGCCAGGTCGTTGGCACCTTGAATGAACCAATGGCGACTAGGGATGACGGATCAGAGACGACGATGCCGCCGCCCTGCAGGCCGACGAAGGAGATGAAGATGCCGATACCGGCGGCCATCGCGTACTTCAGGTCCTGCGGGATAGCATCGATGATGATCTCGCGAATCTTGAACAGGGAAACCAGCGTGAAAAGGATGGAAGCGACGAAGACGCCGCCCATGGCCTGCTGCCAAGGAATGCCCATAGCCAGCACGACCGAATATGTGAAGAACGCATTGTCACCGAGACCCGGTGCAATGGCAATGGGGTAATTCGCAAGGAAGCCCATGAGCAGGCAGCCCATGATGGCCGACAGGGCCGTGGCCGTGAAAACGGCTCCGGCATCCATGCCGGCATCGCCGAGGATGATTGGATTGACAAAGAGAATGTAGGCCATGGAGACAAAGGTCGTCAGTCCGGCCAGGCATTCGCGCTTTACCGTGGTGTTATTTTCCGACAGGTGAAAGAGCCTTTCTAGAACTCCGGTGGATTGGTTAGACATGAAAATAAATACCTCTTGTTTCGTTATGCGTTAAATCCTTTACGGGCGTTTCTTCAGTGCGTCCGCGCATATTCTTCGAGCTCTGCAATATAGATTGCCTTCTGCTCATCACTGATCCAGGACGTTTCAAACGAGTTGCGGGCCAGCGTCACGACCTGTTCCTTCGTCAGATTGAAGGCATCGGCCAGTGCGTAATAATTGTCACTGATGTAGCCGCCAAAGTAAGCCGGGTCATCGGAATGAGCCGAGACTTTTACGCCTTTGGCGAGCAGTTCGAGTACTTCCGGTCCTTTCATTTCCGGACGCACGAACGTGTTGGATAATGGGCATGTCGTGAAACCGATGTGGTGCTTGGCCGCATATTCAACGAGGTCCGGGTCTTCGACAATGTTCGTGCCATGGTCGATGCGCTCGACACCGATGACTTCCAACAGGTCACGGATGTGCTCAATGGAATCCTTCTGGTCGATATCCGCATGTGCCGTGAGGTGCAGGCCATATTGCTCTGCCTGCGTGAACTGGTTGAAGAATTTCATCGGCGGATTGTTGTGCTCATCGGAATCCAGACCGACACCAATGAATTTGTCGCGGTAGGGCAGGGCTTCTTCCAGAGTCTTGCGAGCCGACTCACGCGACAGGTCGCGCAGGAAGCACATGATCAGTCTGGCATCGACATGGAGTGCGCGGGCATCGACCGTCGCACGGTACAGACCGTTGATGAACGTCTCAAAGGCAACGCCGCGGCTCGTATGGGCCTGAGGATCGAAGAAAATCTCCGCATGGCGGACGTTGTTTTCTGCAGCGTGATGGAGATATTCCATGGCCAGGTCATAGAAATCTTCTTCTGTCTGCAGTACGTTCATGGCTGGATAGTAGACGGCCAGGAACGATGCCAAATCGTCATACTGGTAGGAAGCGCGTACTTCTTCAATCGTAGTCTGGCCAATGTCCACATGATTCTTCTGAGCCAGTTTCAATTTCAATTCCGGCTCCAGCGTGCCTTCAATATGCAGATGCAGTTCTGCCTTCGGCATGCCTACGATAAACTCTTTCGTGACTTCTGTAGCCATGGATATCCCTCCTGTTAGCAAAAAAAATAGACTGTCACACGCCATCAGCGTACAACAGCCATATAGTCCTCAGGTCTCCAGCGCCACTGAAGACCATATTATAGAATTGATTCTATGCTCATTATACTTACCCAGTTTTCATCTGTCAATCTGGTGAATGCAAAATAGTTTATGTAAATGGTTGCGCATCCATGCCCTTATTTTTGCGTCAGCAGGATGACGGCGGCGAGGATGCTGATGGCGCCGAGGAGGTCGGCGGGGGTGAAGGTGATGTGGAGCAGGGCGATGGAGAGCAGGATGGAGGAGAGGGGTTCGGCGGAGCCGAGGATGCTGGTCTCGGCGGGCTGGATGTACTGGAGGCTGCCGAGGTAGCAGACAAAGGCGATGACAGTGCCAAAGAGGATGATGTAGGCAAAGTCGAGGGCGGCGGCGGTGTTCCAGATGCCGGTGAAGGTCCAAGGCCTTGAGATGGGCAGGAACAAGAGGCCGCCGACGAGCATGCCCCAGCCGACGATGAGCGTCGGGCGGTACTTGCAGATCAGGTGCTTTGGCTGGACGGTGTAGAAGGCCGCGGCGAAGGCGCAGAGCAGGCCCCAGAACAGGGCGGGCGGCGAGATGGCGAGGCTCGTCAGGCTGCCGTGCGTCACGAGCAGGAAGGTGCCGAGCACGGCGAGCGCGACGCAGGCGAGCTCGCCAAAGGGCGGCATCCGGCGCATGCGCAGCGCGGTCCAGACGACGATGACGACCGGCATGAGGTATTGGAGGATCGTACCGGTCGCGGCGTTGCTGAACTTGATGGCGGCGAAGTATGTGTACTGGACGCCGAGCATGCCGAAGACGGCGAAGGCAATCGTCTCGAGGCGGTCACGCCGCCCGCGGAAGACCACAAAGATGTCCTGCCGGTAGACGGCGAGGTCGATGAGCAGCAGCAGGGCGCCCGAGATGAGCATGCGCACGCCGACGAGCCATTCCGTTGCGAAGGCGCAGTCCTGCAGGATGTACTGGCCGGCGACGCCCGAGCCGCCCCAGAGGACGGCGCCCGTCAGGGCGAGTGCGATGCCGAGGCGGCGCGCAGGCGATTTTGGATTGGGGGATCTTGATGGAGAGGTAAGAGTCATGGGAATCTTTCTTTCTGCTTTTAGATTTCAGCTTCTTTCAGCCTTGTGGTGCGGCCGGAAGCTCACTGCTCCGGCGTGTAGGTGTAGAGCGGATGCCCTTCCTTGTCGGTCAGCCGGATTGGACTCAGGTGCAGCTTGCCGTGCTGGATGTGAAAGGCATCGGTCGAGATGGTGAAGCCCGGCAGCTTGATGACAGCGTCGTAGAAGTGCAGGTCGCCGCCAGCGTCCGTGACCTTGCCGGAGAGGCTGTCAAACGGCAGCAGGTGGTAGCGGCCGGGGCCGGAGAGGAAGGAGCCGGATGAGACGGTCGTCTTGGCCGAGCCCTCTGAGTGAATCTCGAGGTCGAGGTCGACGCGCGTGTGCAGGCCGCTCTTCGGCAGGGCGGCCTCCGTCTGGAGCTCTGAGCCGTGGCCGTAGAGGTTGTAGAAGCGCGTGTCGAGGTCGTAGTCGCCGTAGGCCGCGAGCTTGCCCTTGTAGACGTCGGCCGTGACATCGGTGAACTGCAGCAGAGAGTTCTCGTAGTAGACATTGCCCTCGACATTTGCGAAGTCGAGGCCCGGGATGTGGAGCTCGTCCATCTCGACCTTGCCCGTGCCGATTGGATGGGAGACGGGCCCCGTGAAGTACGTCGAGAGCGTCATCTTGTCGTGGATGTTCATGCCGAAGCCGAGCGACGACGGGTCGATCTGGTAGAGCACGAGCGCGAGGCTGCACTCTGGCTCCGGGTTCTGCTGGAAGTCGACCGTGCCATTAAGCGAGATGGCATCGCCGATCATCGTGCCGCCGAAGCCGCCAATCGACATGTCGATGTCCATCTTCCGGTCGGTGTCGATGCCGACGGCCATCTGGACGTGGCTCATGACGTAGTGGCGCTCGCGGTAGAAGACCTCGACGCCGCCGTCGTGGACATTGAGGCGCAGCTTGAGCTTCTTGCCTGCGGCGTTGAAATTGCGCCAGTCGTTCTGCATCTTCTGCTGCCAGTGCTCGCGGCGCCATTGGCCGACCTCGCGGCGCCCACGCGCGTCGAGCGACGAGAGATTGACCTTCTCGCGCCAGTCCGCAGGCTCCTTCTTGAGCTTATCCATATCGGGCGAGGGGCGCACGAAGTCGACCTTCATGTCGTCCGAGAGGCGCACGGAGACGACGGGCTGGTCGACCGTGAGCTCGCGGATCGTCGTCGACTTGAAGTCGCGCGTGAGGACGTCCCAGACGTTGACGCGGAAGTCGCCGCTCGGGATCTCGAGGATGGGATTGCCCTCGCGGTCCGTCCAGACGAGGTTCGTGAAGTAGACGTGGCCCGTGATGTCCGAGATCAGCCGCTCGACCGTGATCGTGCCGCGCAGCATGTCCTGATTGGCCATCGCGTGGTTGAAGATCTGCGCCGCGCCGCGGCTGATGACCTCGAGCGTGACGAGGATGACGGCGCAGGTGATGAGCAGGGCGAGCCCAAGCCGTCTGAGACATTTCTTTATGAAGGGGCCATCTGTCAGATGGGAATTCTTGAAGCAGCTCATGCAGTCACCTTCTTTCGCATATTTTTTGAACAGTTAGTTGATATTGCTGACTTTTTTCATCTTCTTATTGTATCATGATGAGGTCTTTTTTAAAAGACAGGAAGAAATGTGTCATCTGTGAAAATTTTCTGCGGAATTTCCACCGGATGAGATACTTTCTCGTCGGAATGTGTTATGATATAGGTAGAAGGAAAGGAAGATGTGTGTGATACGGCTTTGGAATCGCGAGAGACGAGTGGGGAAGACGGGTGCCTGCTTTGGGGCGCTGCTCTTAGGTGGTACCATCCTTGTAGGGACCTCTGGTACGGCTGCGGCGGCGCCTGTGCCGTTGCGCGGCGTCATCGAAGGCTTCTACGGCACGCCGTGGCAGCAGAGCGAACGGCTCGACATCCTCTCATTCTGCCGCGCGGAGGGCTACAACGCCTACCTCTACGCGCCGAAGGATGACCCGTACCACCGCGAGAAGTGGCGCGAGCCGTACCCTGCGGCGAAGCTCTCGGAGCTCGGTGCGCTCGTCAAGGCGGCGAAGGCGCAGGATGTGCGCTTCATCTTCGCCGTATCGCCGGGGCTCGACGTCTCGCTGCACGGCTACAAGGGCTTTGTCGACCGCCAGAAGATGATCGCAAAGCTCGAGACGCTCTATGCGCTCGGCGTGCGCGACTTCGCCATCTTCTTTGACGATATCAAGGACAAGGACGGCGCGGGACAGGCCGTCTTCCTCAACGATGTCGCACGCGAGCTCAAGAAGCGCCATGATGACATCGGCAGTTTCCTGACGGTGCCGACGGAGTACTTCTATGCGGACATGCAGGCGGACGGGGTGCGCAAGCCCTATACGGATGCATTTGCGCGGACACTCTCGCCTGACATCCTAGTACTCTACACGGGTGACGGCGTGGCCAAGGGCCCGCTGACAGATGAAGCGCTCGCCAAGGCGGAGAAGCTCTATGGGCGCGAACTCGGCATCTGGTGGAACTATCCCGTCAACGACTACATGGAGTCAAAGCTCGCCCTTGGTCCTGTAGACCCGTTGCCGAAGGGGAATCTGCCCGCCATCTTCTTCAACCCGATGAAGTACGAAGCCCTGTCGAAGATCGCGCTCGCGACGGGGGCCGATTACGCCAAGGACCCCGAGCATTACGATCCCGAGGAAGCGTGGCAGGCGGCCGTCAAGAAACAGTACGGGCCGCTCGCGAGCGACATGACGCTCTTCGCCGCGGGCTCGCGCCACCTCGAGAACGACTGGGCCTCGATCGGGCTTGCCGATGACCCGGAGTTCGCGGCCTGCGCGGAGCGGCTGCTGGAGCGTTGGCCGGATGGAGCAGGGGCCAAGGAGGACCATAAGGCCCTCGGGCAGATGGCCGCGGCGCGCGCCAAGGCCGCCCAGAGGCTCCTCAAGAAGCTGCCGCCCGAGCAGCTTGAGGAATGCCGCGCGCAGCTCGAGCAGACGGTGCGTCTCGCTGCTGCCACGAAAACGGCACTTGACCTGCTGCAGGCCCAGCAGGCAAATGACAGTCAGAACGAAAGACGCCTCCAGGCTCAGCTGCAGCGAGAGTTTATGACAATCGAGCAGCAGGAGCTGGAGGCAAAGGTCAGCGAACAGGCGATGGGCGCCTTTGTCCGCAATGTGGCGAAGCGGCGCTGACGGCTTAATGGCTCAGAAGGCCGCGAGGGTCCTGGCAAGGCTGAGGCCCAAGAACGCCGCTAGGAAACAGAGGCCGAGATTGGCTGCGATGTTCAGGGCCGCATAGAAGAAGCTGCCGCCCTCGAGCAGGGTGACGGTCTCGAGGCTGAACGAAGAGAACGTCGTGAAGCCGCCGAGGAAACCGACGGTCAGGAGCAGGCGGGCCGGCTCGGCGAGCCGCAGGTCCGTCTTTTCCATCAGGAAGACGAGCGAGCCCATGATGAAGCCCATGAGCAGGCTGCCGAGTGTGTTAACGAAGAGCGTGCCGAACGGGAAGTACGTCCCGAAGAGCGCGCCGATATGTGTCGTGCTGATGTAGCGGCAGACGGCGCCGAGACCGCCGCCGATGAAGACGAGTAAGAGATTTTGCATAATATCCTCCTTTTTTTGTTGTCAGCGCAAGCTGTAGGCCCATTATACGCCGGACCGTCTTTCCGTGCAATGGGCAGACAAGGCGATGACGAAAGATAGCGGCCATTATGCACCGATATCGATATCGCGAAGGCTCTGAGTATCTTCCCCAGAGCGAGCAGAACAGGAGAGTATCATGCGCAGTAAAGAACAGGAAAACAAGCGCCGCCAGAGACGGCGCAAGAAACAGCTCGAGCGGGCGATCCATGCGCAGTCGGTCAGCCTTGACGGGCTCGCGGAGCTCCATCCGCGCGGCGTCGTCTCGTTTGACCTCGAGATGGCCGGGGCTTTCCCCGACGACATCATCGAGATCGGGGCCATCCGCCTGCCGCTCGGCAGCGACAAGATCGAAGTCTTCCGCCGCCTGATCCGGCCGCGGACGTTCATCAACCGCACGGTGCGCAATATGACGGGCCTCACGAAGGAGGACCTCAGGGACAAGTCGACGCTCGACGTCATCCTGCCGGAGCTCCTCGACTTCGTCGACCCCGAGGACCTCGTCGTCGGCCATGCCATCGGCGACAACGATCTCCTGAGCATCAACCTCGCGCTCATGCGCATGAACCACCAGAACGGCACGAACATCCGCTTCTGCCCGCGCTATCTCGACACTGTGCGGCTCGCGCAGCAGCTCCTGCCGAAGCGCAAGAAGTACAACCTCATCGCGCTACTCGAGTCATTCGGCTGGCACTCGAAGAAGAAGCATCGCGCCTTCGAGGACGCGCTCGCCTCGTACGTCCTGCTCGAGTGCCTGCTGCAGGACAGCGAAGAGAAGCCCGACTGGCTGCCGGACCTGCTCACGCGTCAGGGCGGCCGCGAGCTCGTCCTGCAGTACCTCGACTACAAGGAAGACGCTTCCTGATGGATCTTGATGGGCTTTTGAGGACGTTTTGAGTGTGTCAACCGTAATTTTTGTAGAATCCTACAAAGATTTTTGTAAGATTCTACGATGGACACTCCCTTTTATTGGGGGGGTGCCATCCAGTATAATAATAGATGAAGGGGGTAGGTTGGCAAGCCGAAAGGCTTTATCTTGCCGGCTCCAGTCAAGTCCATTGATTTGAACGCCAACCACAAGTCAACGTGATGGGAGCCGGCGCCCTTCGACCGAAAACAACAGAGGCTGTCGCAGAGATGTGATGGCCTCTTTTTTGCATATTCTGTGCCAAGCGCGTCAGATGGTTGCAAAATGAAAGCAGCTCTGTTAAAATGATAGTCAATCTTTTTGATAAACGGTGTTTATGGTTTTGATTTGCCTGCTGCATCGAAAACGGCAGGCGGATAGATTGAGAGGCTTTTATGATAGGAGATTTGCCAAGCATCCAGCAGATGGAATACTTCATCATATATGGGCGGGTGCAGAACTTCACGCGCGCGGCCAAGGAGGCGAACATCACGCAGTCGGCGTTCAGCGCGCAGATGAAGAATCTCGAGAGCACGCTCGGCGTCGCGCTGATCCAGCGCTCGAAGCGCGGCAGCCACCTGACGCCTGAGGGGGAGGCCTTCCTCAAGCGCATCACGACCTGGGTGGACGGCCTGCACAAGATCGTCTACGACCTGCAGTCGACGGCCGCCACGCAGTCCGTCGAGCTCAATGTCGGTATCCTGCGGACGCTCGGCGACATCCAGATGAACCGCCACATCGCGCACTTCCGCCAGACGAACAAGAACCTGCGCTTCAACGTCTTTGACCTCGAGACGGACCAGATCGCGCACGCCCTGCAGGACGACCGTCTCGACGTCGTCTCGACGTACTACGTCGCCGACTCCCTGCCCGATGGCGGGGCGACAGACGAGTATGAGACCGCGCACTTCTGCTGGGACAATCTTGTCTACTACGCGCCACTCTTGCAGCCGCAGAGCGTGCCGGTCTCGCGCGAGGAAATCCTCCGTAATCCCGTCGTCATCTACCCGAAGAACTACTTCATGAACAAGACGTTCCACGCGTACTTCGCGCCCGTGCTCGAGAAGGCGGCGCCTGTCATCTCGGCGCGTCTCTCGACGCCGTATGCGATGGTCTACTACTGCCAGCAGAACGAGGCGGGGGCCCTGCTGCCCGAGCGCCTCTTGCGCACGCTCGGCTGCGAGGACGGCTGGTATGAGCTCGAGGTGCCGCTGCGCGCCGATGCCTGCTTGATCTACAAGAAGCACAGTCCCAAGATCCGCCTGATCCGCGACTATGCCGACCACGTGCTGCAGAGCTTCGGCGAGACGGCGGAGCAAGCGGAGAGGCCAGTTCACAAAAACCGATAGAATGAGAAGTTTTTTAGCAGCCCGGCGCGGTGCTCCCTCCTAAAACGGCGCAAACATCCAGAGGGGATGGACGCTGTTATGCATGCTATGCACAAAAGACAGGACTCCGAGGAATATCGATAAAATCCATAACAAATGGTGCGTGTCATCTGTTTTTACGATGACACGCATCTTTTTTATGCGCTACACAAAAACGGATCCACCCCCTATAATCAATAACTGTCATATATTTCGTTTATTCTTTGTGAGAAAGGTCGTTGATTTTATTTATGTCTTCCAAACCACGGTTATGGACAAAAGGATTCATTCTTGACACACTCGTTAATTTCCTGATTTATATCATCTACTATATGCTGATGGTCATCATCGCATCGGAGGCTATCCACTCGCTGCATGCCTCGATGAGTGAGGCTGGCCTCGCTTCCGGTATCTTCATCCTCGGCACGCTCGTCGCCCGCCTGTTCGCTGGCCGCTCGGTCGAGCTCTACGGCCGCAGGAAGATGCTGTTCGCCGGTATCCTCTTCTATCTCGCGACGACGTTCATGTACTTCGGCATCCACTCGATGGCCATGCTTTACCTCGTCCGCTGCCTCAACGGTATCGGCTACGGCATCGCTTCGACGGCGACGAGCACGATCGTCTCGACGATGATCCCGGCAGAGCGCCGCGGTGAGGGCATCAACTACTATGCCCTCTCGATGAGTCTCGCTGCCGCGATCGGCCCCTTCATCGGCATGCTCATGCAGCAGATCTTCCCGTTCGAGGATATCATCTACTTCTGCATCGCGATGATCGTCGTCTGCCTCGGTGCTGCGGCTGTCATGCATGTCGAGGAGATGGAACTCACGGAGGAGCACCGCGCTGCCCTCAAGGAGATTCACATCTCCAACTTCCTCGAGCCGAAAGTCACGGCCATCTCGATTGTTGCCTTCTGCGTCGCCGTCTGCTACTCGAGTGTCCTGAGCTTCCTCGCATCGTATGCGGCTGAGCTCCAGCTCATGACGGCCGGCACGCTGTTCTTCGTCGTCTACGCACTCGCTGTCACGGTTGCCCGCCCGGTTGCCGGCGTCATGTTCGACCGCAAGGGTGAGGACTTCGTCATGTATCCGACGTACGCTTGCCTCGCCATCGGCCTCGTTCTGCTCTCCATCACGACGCAGAGCTGGCTGATGCTCGTCGCTGGTGTCTTCGTCGGCCTCGGCTACGGCACGTTCATGTCGAACGGCCAGGCCATCTGCGTCAAGCTCGTCAAGGAAGTCCGCATCGGCGTCGCCGTCTCGACGTACTTCATCGCGCTCGACCTCGGCCTCGGCGTTGGCCCGTACATGCTCGGCGCCTTCAAGGAGTCGCTCGGCTTCCAGGGCATCTACTTCGCTGTTGGCCTCGGCGCCGTCGGCTGTGCCGCTCTCTACTACCTGCTCTACGCACGCCGCCGCGATGCACGCGCAGCAGCTGCCGAGGGCGAGATGACGGAGAAAGAGCTCGAGGCAGAGCTCGAAGAAGCTTGATTTTCCCCACCATCTCACAATACAAGATATCCTAGTGTTTTGGATTGCTCTTCCCCTGCAATCTAAGATATAAACCCCATAAAAATACCGGCCGCGTTGAGTCCCCCTCCATGCGGCCGGTATTTTCTATTTATATGTTATTGTAGAGAAATGCGCTTAGCTCGGGTCCTGTGCGAGAATGGGGGCGAGCTTTGCCTCGTCGGGTGTGATGTAGAGCGTCTTCTGGTTCGTGAAGATGACGAAGCCGGGCTTGCTGCCGGATGGCTTCTTGACGTAGCGGATTTCCGTGTAGTCGACGGGGATCTTCGACGAGCCGCGGGCCTTGCTGAAGTGCGCGGCGAGGCTGGCGGCGAGCAGGATGTCCTCTTCGCTCGGCTCCACACCGCCATTCTGTAGCACGACGTGGGAGCCCGGGATGTCCTTCGTGTGGAACCACGTGTCGTTGTAGCGCGCTGTCTTGAACGTCAGCTTGTCGTTCTGGTAGTTGTTCTTGCCGACGAGGATGTCCGTGCCGTCTGGCGCGTGGAAGTGGAAGGGTCGGGCGGGCTTGTCGTTATTCTTCTTCTTGGGCTTCTCGCGCAGGTAGCCCGCGGCGATGAGCTCGTTGTGGATCTCGGCGATCTCGGCGAGGCTCGAGGAGGCGAGCAGGGATGCCTCGATGCTCTCGAGGTAGGCGATGTTCGCCTCGCACTCGCGGCGCTGGACCTGCAGGAGCTCCTGTGCGCGCTTGAGCTTGTCGTACTTCTTGTAGCAGGCCTGCATGTTCTCGACGAGCGTCAGGCGCTGGTCGAGCGGGATTGTGATCGTTTCGCCGGTCTCGCTGTAGATGTTCGGCACGGTCACGCTCGCGTCCTCGCGGTCCTTGAACTGGTACTGGTATGTCATGAGGTTGTCGCCGCGCACCTTGAACTCCTCGGCGTTCTCGGCCGCCGCGATTTCCTCGTCGAGCTTCGTGAGCTTGTTCTCCGCGCGGTTCTTCTCGTTCTTGACGAGCTTGCGGAAGCGGTCCTTGTCGGGCAGCACGTAGGAACCGAGCAGGCTGTCGGCCTTCTCGAGCATCGCGCTGATGGTCGGGAAGGTCAGCACGGCCGCCTCAGGCAGGTAGTGGAGCGGGAAGGCGGCCATGGCGAGCACCTTCTGGTTCTCGCCGAGCAGCAGCACGGCCTTGTCCTCCGGCGCGTCGGCATCGCCCGCATGCAGGGCCGATTCGCGGATCTCCTTGAGTGCATCTTCGACGGCCGCAAAATCGGCCTCGTCGAGCGCTTCGATGCGCATGGAGGGCGCGAGGCCCGCCGAGAAGCAGACTTCCTTCGCCGAGACCGGACCGAAGCCCATGCAGGCGGCCAGCAGTGCCTTGTCGAGGCGTAGCGAGGGGGCGGCCTTGACGATGGCCATGATATCGGCGATTGCGTCGGTGAAGAGGTCTTTCTTCTCCTGTCCGGGCGGCAGCTCGTAGGCCTGTCCCGGCAGGACGGTGCGCACGCGGCTGCTGTTCGCACCGATCTTGCGCAGCGCGTCGATGATGACGCCGTCCTGCACGAGGATGATGTTGCTGTACTTGCCCATGAGCTCGAGCACGAGCGTCTTCGTCACGATGCGGCCGCCCGCGGCCAGCGAGTCGATGTCGATGAGCAGCAGGCGGTCGAGGCCGTGCTGGCGGACCTGCGCGATGCGGCCCGTCTCGATCTGCTTGCGCAGGACCATGCAGAAGACGGGCGGCTCAGGCGGGTTCTCAAGGCTCTTCTCGAGCAGGTGGGCCGACGGGTTCTGCGAGTTGATGGAGATGTGCAGCAGGAAATTCTGTCCGGGCTGGCGCACGGACAGGATGATGGATTGCTTATTTGGCTGGGTGATCTTGTCGATGCGGCCGCCCGCGAGCGCTGTATGGAGCTCGCGCGTCAGCGGGTGCATCGAGAAGCCGTCAAGACTCATATGGATTCCTCATTCCTTCTATATATAATAGGTACAGAAAATATTGTACCATCTGCCGCGAAGGAACTCAAGTAGACACACAAGCACAGATGTACGGAAAGGGGTTGCAAGGAGCGACTAAAACAAGTACAATAAAAAGATAGAGAAAAAGGAGGAATTCCTCATGAAATTTTCAAAATGGCAGGGCTGCGGCAATGACTTTGTCTTAGTCGACTGCTTCAAGGAAAACGTAAGCGACTTCGCCGCGTTTGCGAAGAAGGTCTGCGACCGCCACTACGGCATCGGCGGTGACGGCGTGCTCTACGTGCTGCCGTCTGACAAGGCGGACTTCCGCATGCGCATCTTCAATACGGACGGCAGTGAGGCGGAGATGTGTGGCAACGGCATCCGCTGCTTCGCGCGCTATCTCCACGACTTTGGCCTGACTGAGAAAGAGGAGTTCACGGTCGAGACGGGCGCGGGCATTCTCGTGCCGCGCCTGCAGATTGAGGCGGGCAAGGTCACGGGCGTGCGCGTCGACATGGGCGAGCCGGTGCTCGAGGGCGAGAAGATCCCCGTCACGGGCTTCGGCATGAACCGCGTCATCGAGGAGGACATCGAGGTCAAGGGCAAGACCTACAAGATGACCTGCGTCTCGATGGGCAACCCGCACTGCGTCATCTTCGTCGAGGATGCAGAGGCATTCCCAATCTACGAGCTCGGCGCTTCGTTTGAGTCGCATCCGGCCTTCCCGCGCAAGACGAATACGGAATTCGTCGAGGTGCGCGACCGCCAGCACGTGCGCATGCGCGTCTGGGAGCGCGGCGCTGCCGTGACGCTCGCCTGCGGCACGGGCTCGTGCGCGACGGGCGTCGCCGGCGTGCTGACGGGTCGCACGGACCGCAAGGTCGAGGTCGAGCTCGACGGCGGCAAGCTCACGGTCGAGTGGGACGAGGCGACGAACCACGTCTTCATGACGGGACCGGCAGAGCTCGTCTTCACGGGCGAGATTGCGGACTGATGGGGGCGGCACTATGATCAGGAGCATGACAGGCTTCGGCACGGCCACCGCCGAGAATGAGGACTACAAGGTCGCAGTCGAACTGAAGGCCGTCAACCAGCGCTTCTTGGAGCTGGCCTTCCACATGCCGCATCCGCTCGCGCCGTTCGAGGACAGTCTGCGCCGCCTCGTGCGCCAGACGGCCTCGCGCGGCAAGGTCGACATCTTCGTCACGTACCTCGACAAGCGCGAGCGCGCAGCTTCTATCCGCGTCGATAAGCAGCTCGCAGCCTCGTACCACGCGGCGCTCGACGAGCTCAGCGACTACCTGCACCTCGCGCGTCCCGACGACGTCATGCAGGTCGCCGCATATCCCGACGTCCTGCAAGTCGAGAAGGATGAAGAGCTCGAAGGCTTCGAGCCCCTGCTGCTCGAGGCGGCGGGGAAGGCGCTAAAAGGCTTTGACGCGATGCGCCAGACTGAGGGCGCGAACATCGCGCAGGATTTTTATCGGCGCATCGAATCGCTCGAGGTGTCCGTCGAGAAGTTCAAGGCGCTGGCCCCGGCCATCGTGCAGACCTACCGCGCGCGCATCGAGAAGACCCTGCAGGAGCTCCTTGCGGAGCAGGAAATCGACGAGACGCGCATCATCCAAGAGACGGCGCTCTATGCCGACAAGGTCAACTACACGGAGGAGGTCGTGCGGCTCGGCAGCCATTTCCAGCAGTTCCGCGCGATCCTCGAGTCGGCGGACAGCCCGATTGGCCGCAAGCTCGATTTCCTGATCCAGGAGATGAACCGCGAGACGAACACGATTGCCTCGAAGGCGAACTCTGCCGAGGCCGCCCAGCTCGTCGTCGACATGAAGAGCGAGATCGAGAAGCTGCGCGAGCAGGTCCAGAACATCGAGTGAGGGCATGGCAGGTACGGCATTACAGCATGAAGGAGCATAGCAAATGGATATCAGCTTAATCAACATCGGCTTTGGCAACATCATATCCGCGAACCGCATCGTCGCGATCGTGAGCCCGGAGTCGGCGCCCATCAAGCGCATCATCCAGGAGGCGCGCGACAATGAGCGCCTGATTGATGCGACATACGGCCGCCGCACGCGCTCCGTCGTCGTCATGGACAGCGACCACGTCGTGCTGTCCTCCGTGCAGCCGGAGACCATCACGCACCGCATCCTCGTCGAGGACGACCCGCGCGAGATCGCAAAAGCCAATAAAGCAGGAATGAATAAAGGAAAAGATGAGGTAGAATGAGCAAAGGGTTATTGATTGTCATTTCGGGGCCTTCGGGAACGGGCAAGGGCACAGTCTGTGCCGAGCTCCTCTCGCAGACGCCAGAGCTTGCCTACTCAATCTCCGCGACGACGCGCCAGCCGCGTGACGGCGAGGTCGACGGCAAGAACTACTACTTCCTGACGAAGGAAGCGTTCGAGAAGATGATCGGGGAGGGCGGCTTCCTCGAGTACGCCAACGTCTACGGCAACTACTACGGCACACCGCTCGGCAAGATCGAGGAGCGCCGCGAGGCTGGCCAGGACATCCTCCTGGAGATCGATACGCAGGGCGCGCTCAACGTCATGAAGCGCTGCCCGGACGGGCTCTTCATCTTCCTGCTGCCGCCGTCCCTGCCGGAGCTCGAGCGCCGCATCCGCGGCCGCGGCTCAGAGACGGAGGAGTCGCTGGCGCGCCGCCTCGGCTCCGCCAAGAAGGAGATCGAGATCGGCCGCAGCTACACGTTTGTCGTCATCAACGACACCGTGCGCCAGGCCGTGAAGCGCATCAAGGCCATCATGGTCGCTGAGCACTGCCGCCGTGATAAAGAAGAATTGATTGATGAGGTGTTGGAATAATGAAAACGAATACAGTTGAGATGAGCATGGTCAATCCGTCCACGGATGAACTGATGAAGAAAGTCGACAGCCGCTACGGCCTCGTCGTACTCGCCGCTAAGCGCGCACGCCAGCTCTTAGACGGCGCCGAGCTCAAGGCGACGAAAGCACGTTCGACGAAGAACGTGACGAACGCACTCGAGGAGATCGCCGAGGGCAAGATCTCGTACGAGCTCGATATCGACCAGTAAAAAAACGCTTGAGGAAATAGCAGAGGAGGCAGATGCAGCCGTATGGAACAGCAGAACGCAACTGCCCTTGCGGGCAAGAAGATCGTGCTCGGCGTGACGGGCGGCATCGCCGCCTACAAGGCCGTCGAGATCACGAGCCGTTTGCGCAAGGCCGGCGCCGAGGTCCACACCATCATGACGCGCGGCGCGGAGAACTTCGTCACGGAGCTGACGTTCCGCGAGATCAGCAATCAGCCGGTGACGACTGACATGTGGGCCAAGGTGCCGCACTACCACGTCGAGCACATCGCGCTCGCCACACTCGCCGACGCCGTGCTGATTGCGCCGGCGACGGCCAACGTCATCGCCAAGGCCGCGGCGGGCATTGCCGACGACATGTTGACGACGACCCTGCTCGCGACAAAGGCACCTGTATTCGCCGCGCCCGCGATGAACACGAACATGTACGAAGCCCCCGTGACGCAGCGCAACCTGCGCGACCTCGCCGCAAGGGGCTGGCACATCATCGAGCCCGCGAGCGGCATGCTCGCCTGCGGCGTAGAGGGCAAAGGCCGTCTGCCCGAGCCCGCCGCCATCGTGCAGGAGCTCATGGCGTTCTTCGCCAAGGGGCAGGCACTCGCCGGCCGCAAGGTCCTCGTGACCGCCGGTGGCACGATCGAGCCGCTCGACCCCGTGCGCTACCTCGGCAACCGCTCGACGGGCCGCATGGGCTACGCGATTGCGCAGCAGGCCGCGAGCCGCGGCGCCGAAGTCGTGCTCATCTCCGGCCCGAGCGCCCTGCCCGTGCCCGAAGGCGTGCGCATCGTGCGCGTCGAGACGGCAAGACAGATGCGCGAAGCCGTGCTCAAGGAGTATCCGACCACGGATGTCGTCATCAAGGCGGCCGCCGTCGCCGACTACCGGCCCAAGGTCGTCGCAGCGGACAAGATCAAGAAGCAGGAAGGGGAGTTCACGCTCGTGCTCGAGCGCAACCCCGACATCCTCTACGAGCTCGGCCAGAAGAAAGCGCATCAGGTCCTCGTCGGCTTCGCCGCAGAGACCCAGCACGTCGAGGACTACGCCAAAGGCAAGCTCCAGAAGAAGAACCTCGACTTTATCGTCGCCAACGACGTCTCCGCAAAAGACGCAGGCTTCGGTACCGAGACCAACCGCGTCAAGATCTTCGCGCGCGACGGCCGCATGTGGGACTACCCGCTCATGAGTAAGAGCGAGATCGGCGGGATCATCCTCGACCATGTGCAGGAGAAGTTGGGGTGACGATGCTGCAGCAATAGATGCTGGTTTTGAGTTGACATCTCGACGGGGCGGGGGCGTATATTCCGGCTTCGGAAGCTCCGCGAAATGGGGCCTATGCTGGACTTCACGGCTATGCCAGTTCGCCGCCTGCCGCGGCGTTCTGACATCGTGGACAGACGCAGGTAAAGACTTAGGCCCCAGCCCTGCGGGCAGTCGCTCCGCTTCCTGCAGGCGGAACACACGCCCCCGCCCTGAGCCACTTTTGACTGCTCGTCGCTCGGAACGGAGTGTTTCTTTTGTAGAAGATGATGACGCATCGTAACTGAGGGTGGGGGAATATATTTCGCCTGCAGGCGGCGCAGTACTTACCCGAAGGGTGTGCCCCGCGCATCTTTTGGGAGAGAAGACGATGTGAGTACGACGCGGCAGGCGGCGAAGCAGCCTCTATCTGAGAGGTTTCATGGGGCACATTTGCGGAGCCGCCGAAGCCGAAATATATTTCACCGCCCCCTTGCTAAAAGTTCCTTTATGCAAGGCGTTGCTCATTTAACGGAGTGACGAAACCGGAAGGGGTACTTCCCCGCCACGCTACGATGTAAAAAAAAGGCTGCCGCTTTTACGCGACAGCTCTTTTTATAGAGTCTGCTCTCTTATTTCTTTGCCTTTGCGTTCTTCGCATTTTCCTGCGGTGCGAACGGCGTCAGGGCGAAGTAGTCGAGCTCGCCTTTGCTGTTGAAGATGAACTCGCAGCGGACGACTTTTGCCTTGTCGAAGCTCATGAGGTAGATGACCTGGTCCGTCTTGTCGAAGCGCGTCCACGAGACGAAGCGGCTTTCCTTGAGCGTGCCGAGCTCTTTGCTCATGCGCTCCTGGGCTTTCTGCATCTCGGATGCCTTGACGTTCTTCTTGGCGTCAGCGCTCATGATGTTGAGTGCTGCAGCGGAGTCCTTCTTGACAAGCATGGAGTCAATCCACTGATTCGACAGCGCCTCTTCATTTGCGAATGCCGTGGTATTGGCAGACGGAGCGGCCATGGCCGTTGCCGGTAGGATCAGCAGGCAGAGCATCATCGCGAGTAAATAGATTTTTTTCATAAAAACACCTCCTGACAGCCATTGTACCGCATTTGCATCTTTCGTGTAAAGCGGTTCTTGCGAATGCTGGAGAATATCTGCGTTTGGCCAGGGGCGTGTATTACGTTGTGTTTTATATCGATACGATAGTTCAGGATATGGAGGTTAAGGTTTTGATCGAACAGTTTTCGTTCACGATGGGCGGCCCGCTGACGTCGGGCTGCTGGAGGATTGAGGTGGCCGTGCGCGAGCGCAAGGTCTATGTCGGGGCAGTAGAGGCAGCATCCTTGGAAGAACTGCCGGAGGCCATCGCGCAGGAGGAGCTTGCGGAGCTGCCGAGCGGCCGCCGCTGGCTGCGCAAGCTCGACAAGCTCGCGATTGCGCAGCGCTGGCGCTCGCGCTTCGTCGCGGAGACGCCGCTCGCGGCCGACACGAAGTGGCAGCTCCTCTACAAGGAGCAGGGGAAGAGTGCGCGCCACATCACGGGCCTCGGGGCGTTTCCCGAGAACTGGGCGTCCTTTCTCGACTGCCTCAATGAGCTGCCGGGCGTCGCCATCCGCCAGGAGAACCACCTCGAGCACATCCGCTTCCTGCTCATCGAGAAGGTGCCCGTCATCACGGGGCGCAAGAAGACCATCGTCGAGCTGCGCGAGAAGCTCGTCATCGACCGTCGCAAACGCATGATCCTCTACAACCGCCACAAGGAGGACTTCGGCACGGAGCGCCACGCCTACGAGCTGCCGAAGGCCGTGAGCCAGCTGCTCGACGCGCTCGACAAGCCTGAGCCGTTCGAGCAGCGCCTGCACGTGCGCTGCATCGACGGCTCGGACACGGGCGCGCGGCTCATCGTGCGCTGGCAGCGCCACGACCGCCTCGAGGCCGGCCTGACCTGCCATTACGACGCGCAGGACATGCCGCTCGACTGGCCGCTCTTCCTGCGCATGCTGCACGAGGCCATGGGCGGCATCCGCGGCCGCTTCTTCGCGCTCGACCGCTTCCCGTTGGCCGATGCCACCGCGTCCGTCCGCCAGCCCTGAAGCTTTGATGTAGCAGATGAATTGACAGGTCGGAGAATCCTGCTATACTAAATAAAGATTAAAGATTGAACGCAGTATGCGAGAGAAGGGGTATCCTATGCAGATTTCCAGCCGTTTCACCATCGCGGTCCACATCTTTGCCTGCATCGAGGCATTCGGGGACCAGCACAAGCTCACGAGCGACTTCCTCGCGGGCAGTGTCAATGTCAACCCCGTCATCATCCGCAAGACGATGTCCCAGCTCCAGAAGGCCGGGCTCATCAAGGTCGCGCGCGGTACGGGCGGCATCAAGATCACGCGTCCACTTGATGAGATCACGCTCTTGGACGTCTTCCAGGCGGTTGAGGCGCTCGACCACAAGCAGCTCTTCCACTTCCACGACAATCCGAATCCGGCCTGCCCGGTCGGCCGCAACATCCACAATATCCTCGATGGCCACCTGCATGATGCGCAGCGCGCGCTCGAGCAGGAGCTCGCGCGGACGACGCTGGCAGATATCCAGAGAGAGACGACAGCTTGCCTGCAGCACGATGCTGCCGCGGGCCAGCAGGGATGATGGGGGCGCCGCATGAATAAGATCCTTGCCCTCGCGCAGCAGCACGAGCGCGCACTGGCACTCGTTGCCGCCATCGTGCTCGTCTTGCTCGGCAACAGCCAGCTGGCCATCACTGACCCCGTCGAGTCGAACTACGCCCTGACGGCCAAGGAGATGCTGGCCTCTGGTGATTTCATCTCGCCGCGCATCTACGGCAATTACTGGTACGACAAGCCGATTTTCTTCTACTGGGAGCTCATCGCATCGTTCCAGCTCTTCGGCACGAGCGAATTCGCCGCGCGCTTTTTCCCCGCGGTCTTCTCCGTGCTCAATGTGCTCGAGACGTATTACTTCGCGCGCAAGCTCTACGACAGGAGCACAGCGCTCGTCTCGGCCATCCTCTTCGGCTCGACGATCGCCTTCTTCTACCTCTCGAAGGCCGTCATCACGGACATGACCTTCGTCTTCTTCTTCAACGCCGTGCTCATTGCCTTCTACCTCGCGTACCGCAGCGGCAGGCGCGGGCTCTACATCCTGGCCTTCTTCTTCTCGGGGCTGACCGTGCTGACGAAGGGGCCAATCGGTTTCTTGCTGCCGGGCTTCATCCTGCTCGTCTTCCTCTGCGTGAGGCGGCGGGCAAAGGAGCTCCTGCACATGATGTGGCTGCCCGGCATGGCCATCTTCCTCGTCGTCGGCGGCTCGTGGTACTACGTCATGTACACGCTGCACGGCATGGACTTCATCGACACGTTCTTCGGCGTGCACAACTTCCTGCGCGCGCGCGTGGCCGAGCATGCGCGCGACGACGTCTGGTACTACTATACATTGATCTTCCTCGTGGGCTTCGCCCCGTGGTCGTTCATCGTGCTCTACCAGATCAAGAAACGCTGGGCGGAGCTCAAGGCGCGCGTGCGCGAGCGGCGCTTCAGCGATGCGGCGATCTTCCTCTTTGTCTGGGCCATTCTCGTCAACCTGTTCTTCCAGTGCATGGCGACGAAGTACGTCACCTACACGCAGCCGGCCTTCCTGCCGATGGCCATTCTCGCGGGCCGTTTCCTGCTGCCGAAGATGCGCCTTGTCAAGCGGGTTGCCGCCTGCTTCTACGTCCTCTACGCCGTGCTGATCTTCTCGGCCGCTATCCCGCTCTGCGACCAGCAGTCGGGGCGCTCGACGGCCGCTGCATTAAGAAATCTTAATCCAGATGGTGCCCTCGTCGTTAACTACGGCGATCATAATAATGACCGTATCCACTACAGGACCTCGACGGTGTTCTACTACGGGGCGAACATCCCCGAGCTCATCGGGCGCAGGGAACTCGATGACGTCCAGCCGGGCGGCATGAACTGGAACGCGAAGAACGTCATGCCGTTCCTCGCCTATGAGGACATGCCGGCGGAGACGCCAATCTTCATCATCTGCGAGACGGAGCGGCTGCCGTTCCTGCGCGGCCGCCTCGCGGACAGCGCCCTCGAGAAGGTCTATGAGACACACGACACGACCATCGTCAAGGCCATCATGCCGCAGCGCCGCATTAGTGATACAGCGGACGGCGCGGATGGTGAAGCATCGAAATGATGTCGAAATGATAGAGAAGGGAAGCCTTGTTCATGAAGAAAAAGAGACTGTCCATCGTCGTACCCGTCTACAACGAAGAGGATAATCTGCAGCACTTTTACGAAGCCGTCCGCCAGACGATGGCCGGTCTTGACCTCGACTGGGAGATCATCTTTGTCGACGATGGCTCGCGCGACAAGAGCCGCGCCATCCTCGCACGGCTCGAGCGCGAGGACGCGCGCGTCCAGCCGATGCTGCTCGCGCGCAACTACGGCCACCAGCTCGCGCTGACCTGCGGCCTCGACCATGCGGACGGCGATGTCGTCATCACGATGGACGGCGACATGCAGCACCCGCCCGAGCTCATCCCGGCGCTCCTGAAGTACTGGCATGAAGGCTACGATGTCGTGCAGACGATCCGCGATGCGACGCGCGACGCCTCGTGGCTCAAGCGCACGACATCTGGAGGCTACTACAAGTTCCTCAACCTCATCTCCGAGGTGCCCGTGCAGCCGGGCGGCTCCGACTTCCGCCTGATGGACCGCAAGGCTGTGTTGGCCTTTCGCCGCTACCGCGAGCACGCGCGCTTCATCCGCGGCCTCATCGGTGCGATGGGCTTCCGCCAGAAGCAGCTGCACTTCACGGCGCCGCCGCGCTTCGCGGGCAGCTCGAAGTTCTCGCCGCGCAAGATGTGGCGGCTCGCCGTCGACGGCGTCTTCACGTGTTCGACCTTCCCGCTGCGCCTCGGCCTCTACTTCGGCATGGCGAGCCTCTTCGCGAGCGGCTGTGTCTTCCTGCACGTGCTCTACGAGACGTTCGTCAGCGAGGACACGACGGCCGGCTGGCCGACGATCATGGCCTGCCTCTTGTTCTTCGGCGGCATGCAGCTCCTGATCCTCGGCATCATCGGCGAGTACCTCGGCCGCACCTACGAGGAGACGAAGCGCCGCCCGCTCTATCTCTTAGAGCGCGGCAAGCCTGAAGACCTCGCGCACGGGCTCGACGATACGGTGGCCGCTGAGGCCATCGCCATGGCCAACGACAGCGCCGAAGAGCCGGAGGCTGCCCATGAGAGTTGACTGGCAGACGGTCAAGCATCATTTCTTCACGCGCGCCTTCCTGCTCTTCCTCGTCGTCGGCACGATCAACACCTTCCTCTGCAGTTTCCTCGCGACGGTCATCGAGCCGCTCGTCGGCAACGCCAATCTCGCGTTCAACATCGGCTATCTCTTGAGCAATGGTAATGCGTATCTTCTCAACAGCCTCTTTGTCTTCCCGACGCGCATGACGCTTGTGCGCTACGTGAAGTTCTTCCTCTCGTACGTGCCGAACTACATCATCCAGAATGCGATCGTCTTCGTCGCGTACAATCTGCTCGGCCTGCCGTCAATCGCGAGCTACCTGCTCGCCGCCATCCTCGGCGTGCCGATCACCTTCCTCTGCGTCAAGATCTTCGCCTTTGGCCGCCACTGAATCATAAATATCACACATGTACATGGAGTGTGATATTTATCACATGTATGTGAGATTTGCTGTTGACGGCCTGCGTTTATCCATGCTATTCTCAATACCATATTCAGTAACTGACCAGCAAATGGAGGTTCCTGTGTGCCTTGGAGTCATTGTGCTCTGAAGCGCGCGGAGCCTCCGTTTTTATTTTGGAAAAGCAAGAGCAAGAGTTCAGATAGGAGAGATAGTATGACGTTTGCCAATCGCAATGAGCAGTGGAAGCACGATAAGGACGGGCTCGAGATCATCAAGGAGATCCCGGCCCTTGCGGATAAAGCCTTCAAGGACATTGACCCGGGCGATGTCGAGCGCCTCAAGTGGGCGGGCATCTATGCGCAGCGGCCGCGCGACGGCCACTTCCTCGTGCGCGTCAAGCTGCCGTCGGGCCAGCTGACGGCGGAGCAGGCCGAAGTGCTTGCAGATCTTGCCGCCGAGTACGGCAAGGGCGAGCTCCAGATCACGATCCGCCAAGCCGTGCAGATCCACAACATCACGCTGCGCGATGCCTGTGACATCCTGCCGCGCCTCAAAGCCGTGGGCCTTAGCTCCGTCGAGGCCTGCGGCGACGTGCCGCGCACGATCCTCGGCAACCCGCTGGCCGGCGTCGATGCGGAGGAGCTCCTCGACACGCGCCCGATCGTCGAGGAGGTCTTCCAGTTCTTCCTCGGCAACCGCGCCTTTTCGAACCTGCCGCGCAAGTTCAAGGTCTCCATCTCGGCGAACCCGCACGATGCCGGCTTCGCGCGCATCAACGACCTCGCCTTCGTGCCGGCCAAGCGCGAGGGGGAAGTGGGCTTCATGGCTTACGTCGGCGGCGGCCTCTCGGCGGAGCCGTATCTCGCCGAGCGCCTGCCGTTCTTTATCCGCCCAGCGGAGGTCAAGGCTGTAGCGATTGCCGTCGCGACGATCTTCCGCGACGATGGCTACCGCGAGAAGCGCAATCACTGCCGTCTCAAGTACCTCGTGGCCGACCTCGGTGCTGAGGCAGTAGCGGCGAAAGTCGAGGCGCAGACGGGCGCGCTGCTGCGCGGCGGCGAGGAGGTCACGGCGCCGTGGAACTACGGCCGCTTCTACGGCGTTCACGCGCAGAAGCAGGCAGGCCTAAGCTACGTCGGCGTCCATGTGACGAACGGCCATATCGCCGCCGAAGATCTCAAGTCGTTTGCGGCACTTGCCAAGCGCTATGGTCAGGGACGCCTGCGCACGACGAACTCGCAGAACCTCGTTCTGCTCGACATCCCTGAGCGCGCGGTCGAAGCACTGCTGCAGCAGGAGATTTTCAAGGCCTATCCGACAGAGCCGGGCTTCTTCACGGGCTACGCTTCCTCGTGCACGGGCAATGCCTACTGCAACTTCGCGCCGATTGAGACGAAGCACCGCCTGCACGCGCTGACGGTGGCGCTCGACGCGGCCTTCCCGGAAGTCGGCCAGCCGCTGCGCGTCAACCTCACGGGCTGCTTCCACGCCTGCGCGCAGCCGCAGGTCGCCGATATCGGCCTGACGGGCGGCCGCGCGCGCGTCGGTGAGGAGACCGTGCCCGTCTACACGGTCATGGTCGGCGGCCATCTCGGCAAAGAGGCGGCGTTTGCTGCGCCGCTCGAGGGCCGCGTGGCCGACGCCAATCTCGAAGCTCTGCTCAAGGCGCTTGTCCAGCAGTACCTCGACCTGCGCGAGGCGGGCGAGCCGTTCCACGCGACCGTCGCGCGCACGGGCCGCGACGCATGGCAGTCGGTCGTCGACCAATACGCAGTCGGCAATAACGGTTGACAATGTTACAGAGTCCGACTATAATAAGAACTGCAATTGCATAGCTGGGGAGCTTGTGGCCGATGGCACAGCAGGCTGAGAGGGGACTCGTGGTCCCGACCCGTGAACCTGATTTGGATAATGCCAACGTAGGGAGCAGCGCTTTGCCGCAGGGCAGGCGCGAGATTCGCAGATGAGTGAAGGAAGACCAATCGGGTCTTCCTTCTTTTTTTTGTGTGGACAGCATGGAGGCAGTGTTATGGTCAAGATCAATGGAGAAGCACAGGCAAGAGACGGCATGATGCTCTTGGACTTCCTGAAGGAGGCCGGCTACGACAGCCGGGCGGTCGCCGTCGAGTACAACGGCGCGATTCTCGAGAAAGCGGCGTACGAGACGACCGTGCTGCAGGACAGTGACGTTGTCGAGGTCGTCTGCTTTATGGGCGGTGGTGCTGGCTGCGATGAGGACAGCTTCACGCTCGGCGGCCACACGTTCCACTCGCGCTTCATCCTGGGTTCGGGCAAGTACTCGCTCGATCTCATCGATGCGGCCGTGCGCTATGCAGAGGCAGAGCTCGTCACGGTGGCTGTGCGCCGCGCGAACACGAAGGAGAAGGAGAACATCCTCGACTACGTGCCGAAGAACGTCACCCTGCTGCCCAATACGTCTGGTGCCCGCACGGCAGAGGAAGCCGTGCGCATCGCGCACCTCGCCAAGGCACTCGGCTGCGGCGACTTCGTCAAGATCGAGATCATGCGCGACTCGAAGTACCTGCTGCCCGACAACAATGAGACGATCCGCGCGACGGAGATTCTCGCCAAGGAAGGCTTCGCCGTGCTGCCGTACATGTACCCGGACCTCTACGCCGCCCGCGCGCTCGTCGACGCCGGTGCCGCCGCCGTCATGCCACTCGCCGCGCCAATCGGCTCGAACAAGGGTCTCGCGACGAAGGAATTCCTGCAGATCCTCATCGATGAGATCGACCTGCCGATCATCGTCGACGCCGGCATCGGCAAGCCGTCGGAGGCCTGCGCGGCGATGGAGATGGGCGCCGCGGCCATCATGGCCAACACGGCCCTTGCGACGGCCGGCGACGTGCCGCTCATGGCCTCGGCCTTCCGCGATGCGATACGCGCCGGCCGCAAGGCATACCTCTCCGGCCTTGGCCGCGTACTGACGCGCGGTGCCGCCGCTTCCGACCCGCTGACGGGCTTCCTTCATGATTGAACATGACGCAGTGACAGAGAACAAGAAAGGAAGCGCATCATATGCCAGAACAGCACGCAAAAAATAATTTCTTCATCGACTCGGATAAGCTCAGCGAGGCGGCGCTCGCCAAGAAGCACCGGCTTGAGACGGACCCCTCGAGCCGCACGGACCCGATGGCCTACTGGCCCGACATGGAGCAGATCGACCCGACCGTGCGCGAGACGGTCATCGCGGCCATGAACGGGTACGACCCGAGTGTCTACACCATCCTCGACGCCAAGCGCGCGCTCGACCACGAGACCTGCACCATCGAGGACTTCAAGGCGCTGCTCTCGCCGGCCGCCCTGCCGCTTCTCGAGCAGATGGCCGAGCGCGCGAGCCGCGAGACAAGCCGCCACTTTGGCAACACGGTCTACCTCTTCACGCCGCTTTACATCGCCAACTACTGCGAGAACTACTGCGTCTACTGCGGCTTCAACTGCTACAACGACATCCACCGGCTGCAGCTCAGCAAGGAGGAGATCGAGCACGAGATGCAGGTCATCGCCCAGAGCGGCATGGAGGAGATCCTCATGCTGACGGGCGAGAGCAAGGAGAAGAGCAGCGTCGCCTACATCGGCGAGGCCTGCAAGCTCGCGCGCAAGTACTTCCGCAACGTCGGCCTCGAGGTCTATCCGATGAACGTCGCCGACTACCGCTACCTGCACGAGTGCGGCGCCGACTACGTCACCGTCTTCCAGGAGACGTACGACGTCAAGAAATACGAGACGCTGCACCTCATGGGCCACAAGCGCGTCTGGCCCTACCGCTTCGAGGCGCAGGAGCGCGCCTTGATGGGCGGCATGCGCGGCGTTGGTTTCTCAGCACTCCTCGGCCTCGCCGACTTCCGCAAGGACGCCCTCGCGACGGCGCTGCACGTCTACTACCTGCAGCGCAAGTACCCGCAGGCCGAGTTCTCGCTCTCGTGCCCGCGCCTGCGCCCAATCATCAACAACGAGAAGATCAACCCGCAGGACGTCGGCGAGCGCCAGCTCTGCCAGATTCTCTGCGCCTACCGCATCTTCCTGCCGTACGTCGGCATCACCGTCTCCTCGCGCGAGAGCGCGGCCTTCCGCAACGGCATCGTGAAGATCGCCGCGACGAAGATCTCTGCCGGCGTCTCGACGGGCATCGGCGACCACGAGGAGAAATACACGGGGAAGGGAGAGGGCGAGACCGGCGACGCGCAGTTCGAGATCTGCGACAACCGCAGCCTGCGCCGCATGTACGAGGACATGGCCGACGAGGGGTTACAGCCCGTGCTCAATGATTATGTGTATCTCTAAGAAATTTCCTCCTGCAAGGCAGGAGAAACAGTCCGAGACACTCAACCGGCTGTTCTGTATAACCAACCGCCATCTCTTTGAACATATTGAAACTGAGGGCGGCCAGCCGTCTTTCTTAGCACGCCTCGAGCGGATTGCCGCCGCGCATCCCGCAGCCATCGTCTTGCGCGAGAAGGACATGGAGGAGGGGGACTACGAGGCACTCGCAAGAGAGGTGCAGGCTATCTGCCGCCGCCATCAGGTGCCCTTTATCGCGCATACCTATGCAAGAGTAGCCGCGCAGCTCGGCGCTGACGCCCTTCATCTGCCGCTGCCGCTCCTGCGCAGACTGCGCGAGAGCAGGGAGGCCCTGCCTGCACATCTCGGCACCTCATGTCACTCGCTCGAAGACGTGCGCGAGGCAGAGCGGCTCGGCTGCTCGTATCTCATCGCGGGCCACATCTACGCGACCACGTGCAAGCCGGGCCTGCCGCCGCGTGGCCTCGCCTTCCTGCGCGCGGTCACAGCGGCCACGGAGCTTCCCGTCTACGCGATCGGCGGCATCACGCCTGCACGCCTCAAAGAGGTCCTCGCGGCCGGTGCCGCGGGCGGTTGCGCGATGAGCTCCCTGATGCGGGGAGACCTCTGGCTGCCTGAAAATAATCGGTGACTTTTCTCACAGCATGTTGACTTTTTGCACGAGTGGCAGTATAATAGCCATAAATTGTTAAACATATTTATGAACTATGTATTAACAGGCATAAGCGAGTCATTCGTCAACGAAAGCTCATGATACGTCCTGTGGCGGGAGTCTGTCTGCTCCCAGGCCGAGGGGATTTTATCATGGGCTTTTTGCATTATGGAGGGATATTCATGAAACTGACAGTAAACGGCAAGGAACTGACCATTGAGAAGTCCATCAACCTCAAGGAACTGCTCACCGTCGCCAAGGCGGAGCAGCCCGACTACGTGACCGTCGAGCTCAACGGCGAGTTCGTCGACCACTCGGGCTTCGAGACGACGTTCGTCAAGGACGGCGACAAAGTGGAATTCCTCTACTTCATGGGAGGCGGTGCAAGATGAGCTCTCTGACGAACGAACAGATCGAACGCTATTCCCGCCACATCATCCTCGACAAAGTCGGCGGCAAGGGGCAGGAGAAACTGCTCTCCGGCAAGGTGCTCGTCATCGGCACGGGCGGCCTCGGCGCACCGGCTGCGATGTATCTCGCAGCCGCCGGCGTCGGCACCATCGGCCTCGTCGACTTCGACGTCGTCGACCTCTCGAACCTGCAGCGCCAGATCATCCACCAGACGAAGGACGTCGGCAAGGCCAAGGTACAGTCGGGCCAGGAGACCATCGCGGCGATGAACCCCGACGTCGAGGTCCACACCTACAACGAGATGGTGACCTCGAAGAACATCTGCGACATCATCCGCGACCAGGACTACGACTTCATCATCGATGGCACCGACAACTTCCCCGCGAAGTTCCTGATCAACGACGCCTGCGTCTTCGAGAAGAAGGCCTTCTCCCATGCGGGCATCATCCGTTTCCAGGGCCAGCTCATGACCTACGTGCCGGGCAAAGGCCCGTGCTACCGCTGCGTCTTCCCGACGATGCCGCCGAAAGACGCCGTGCCGACCTGCCGCCAGGCCGGCGTGCTCGGCGTCATGGGCGGCGTCATCGGCACACTGCAGGCGACCGAAGCCCTCAAGTACATCCTCGGCATCGGCGACCTCTTGACAGGGTACCTGCTGACCTACGACGCCCTGACGATGACCTTCCGCAAGATCAAGATCCCGCGCAACCCGAACTGCGGCATCTGCAGCGACCACCCGACCATCACCGAGCTCATCGACTACGAGCAGCCCGCCTGCGACCTGCGCCATCACTGAGGGAGGGGAGAGTATGATCATTCACCTGAAACTCGAAGATTATCTCGCGATGGTGCGCCACGCGAGAGAGACCGCACCGATTGAAGACTGCGGCCTCCTCGGCGGCCGCATCGACGAAGCGACCGGCGAGAAATTCGTCGAGAAAGTCTTCTTCCTGACGAACACCGACCACAGCGAAGAACACTTCTCCCTCGACCCCAAAGAACAGTTCCCCGCCGTCAAAGAGCTCCGCGCTCAAGGCCTCGACCTCCTCGGCAATTGGCACAGCCACCCCGCCACACCCTCGCGCCCGAGCGAAGAAGACAAGCGCCTCGCCTACGACAGCCGCGCCAGCTACTTCATCCTCTCATTAAACGGCGGCGAACCCGTATTGAACAGCTTCCACATCGAGAAGCAGCAGGAAGTAAGCAAAGAGGACCTGCGGATACGATAACGCAGTGAGTTTCGAGCGAGGGGCATCGATAAGCGGAGCTTCAGCCTGCTGCGCGGAGCGTTCGATATCCCCCTGACGGAACGCCATCCGTGCTCTCTTGCATCTTGTTTAGACAAAAGAGTTTGCAGACCGTGAGTTCCGACAGAGGGGCATCTATAAGCGAAGCTTCAGCCTGCTGCGCGAAGCGTTAGATGTCCCTCTGACGGAACGCCATCCATCTACTCTTTATCTCATTAGCAATCATAATGTGTGTATATCTTAGGAGGAATTCCCATGGCAGTTGATTATAAAGAGCTCAAGAAAGGCGGCTTCATGCGCCAGCGCCAGAAGGATCATTTCTCGATGCGCCTGAAGTCCGTCGGCGGCCACTTCACCGCCGCCCAGCTCGGCACGGTCCAGAAGGTCGCCGAGCAGTACGGCAAGGGCTACGTCCACCTGACCTCGCGCCAGGGTATCGAGATCCCGTTCATCCGCCTCGAGGACATCGACGAGGTCAAGAAAACCCTGCACGAGGGCGGCGTCTCCGTTGGTGTCTGCGGCCCGCGCGTGCGCACGATCACGGCCTGCCAGGGCTGTGCCGTCTGCGCCTCTGGCCTCATCGACACGCAGCACCTCGCGAACGAATTCGACAAGCGCTACGGCGGCCGCGAGCTGCCGCACAAGTTCAAGTTCGGCTTCACCGGCTGCCACAACAACTGCCTCAAGGCCGAGGAGAATGACTTTGGCGTCAAGGGCGGCGTGAAGCCTCAGTGGTCTGCGGACAACTGCACCTTCTGCGGTGTTTGCGAGGCCGTCTGCCCCGAGAAGGCCATCACGGTCAAGGCGGACGAGGGCAAAGTCGTGCTCGACGAGTCGAAGTGCGTCTACTGCGGCAAGTGCATCAAGAGCTGCCCGACGGACGCTTGGCAGGGCAAGGCAGGCTTCGTCATCTCGTTCGGCGGCCTCTACGGCAACCGCATCGCGGTTGGCCGCCATTTCCTGCCAATCGTCTTCGAGGAGGAGAAGCTCTACGAAGTCGTCGACACGACGCTGGCCTTCTTCGAGAAATACGCGAAGCCGAGCGAGCGCTTTGCCTACTGTCTCGACCGCGTCGGCTGGGACAAGCTGGAAGAGGAGGTAAAGAAAGTATTATGAGTGAAGAGAAAAAGACCGACGGCACGATCGACATCACGGATGTCGTCTGCCCGATTACGTTTGTCAAAGTGAAGCTGGCCCTCGAAGACCTCGAGGACGGCCAGACGCTCGCCGTGCACCTCAACGACGGCGAGCCCATCCAGAATGTGCCGCGCAGCCTCAAGGACGAGGACCACAAGGTCCTTTCCGTCAAGAAGCGCGAGGACGGCACATATGATCTTGTCGTCAAGAAGCACGGCCTGTTGGCAGATTGAAATACTGTATACATGTAAATTAACTGTTGACGAATATCACACAGCCTGCTATTATAGAGTCATCAGCAAGAGGCAATGGAGCCCCGAAGAATCAGGTACCGGATTCTTCGGGGCTTTTCTGTTCACTGGCTGGTACACTTTCCGTTGAATCCCCAAAACAAACAAGCGGCCAGGAATGGACAAAGGCGTCCAGCAGGCATGATGCTCTTCATGAGCCATGCAGCTGGACGCCTTTTGCATTTGTGGCCAAGCTCAGCGGTTGGTGGAACAAGCGGGAAAAGCTCTTATATTTTCCAATCAATGCAACCTCTTGGAACTATTGAACTGATGGAAAGGAATGGATTCTTATGATTGACACTGGCGATACGGCTTGGGTGCTCATCAGCGCAGCCCTGGTCTTTGTAATGACACCTGGTCTCGCGTTCTTCTACGGCGGCATGGTCCGCAGCAAGAATGTCCTGACGACCATCATGCAGAGTTTCTTCATCGTCGCGATGATCTCCGTTGAGTGGGTCATCCTCGGTTATGCCATGACGTTCGGCACGGATATCAATGGCTTCATCGGCAGCCTCGACAAGATCGGCCTTGCCGGTGTCGGCCTCAACGTCCTCGAGAACGGCACGATTCCGGAGCTCGCATTCGTCGCGTTCCAGTGCATGTTCGCCGTCATCACGCCGGCCCTGATCACCGGCGCGTTTGCAGAGCGCATGCGCTTCGCAGCCTTTGCGGTCCTGATCCTGCTCTGGGCCATCTTCATCTACAACCCGATGGCACACTGGGTATGGGGCGGCGGCTTCCTCTCGCAGCTCGGCGCACTTGACTTCGCCGGCGGCCTCGTCATCCACATCCTCTCCGGTGTATCCGGCCTGACGATCTGCATCCTGCTCGGCAAGCGCCGCGGCTACGGCCAGTTCGCGATGCTGCCGCACAACCTGCCGATGACGGTCCTCGGCGCAGCTCTCCTCTGGTTCGGCTGGTTCGGCTTCAATGCCGGCTCGGCTCTCGGCGCAAACGGCCTTGCCGCAAACGCATTCGTCACGACGCAGGCAGCCGCTGCTGCTGCAACGGTCTCCTGGGTACTCGTCGAGTGGTACCGCAACGGCAAGCCGACCATCCTCGGTGCGGCTTCCGGCTGCATCGCCGGCCTCGTCGCCATCACGCCAGCAGCTGGCTTCGTAAAGCCGATGCCGGCTCTCGCCATCGGTCTTATCGGTGGTATCGTCTGCTACTTCGCTGTCGCCGTCCTCAAAGAGAAGCTCGGCTATGATGATTCGCTCGATGCTTTCGGTGTGCACGGCATCGGCGGTACCTGGGGCTCGATTGCCACGGGCCTCTGGGCTACGACGGAAGTCAACCCGGCTGGTGCTGACGGCCTGTTCTACGGCGAGACGCACCTGCTCTTCGCTCAGGTCGTTTCGGTCATCGTCGCTTATGCTCTTGCCATCGTCGGCACGTACATCCTCTTCCAGATCGTCAGCCACTTCATGAAGGTCCGTGCAGACGAGACGGAAGAAATCGCAGGTCTCGATGTCGTCGAGCACGGCGAGCGCGGTTATGCCAGTGCCATGATGACTGGCAGCCCAATCGCTTCCCTCGAGAACTCCAGCGAGATGCTCGCAAACACGATTTTAAGTACGCAGAAAGAGTGAGGCAGCTATGAAGATCACGAAAGTAGAAATCATCACACGTGCCAGCAAGCTCGAAGAACTCAAGCAGGCACTCAACGATATCGGCGTGCTCGGCATGACCGTCAGCCAGGTATTCGGCTGCGGCCTGTCGAAAGGCCACACGGAGGTCTACCGCGGCAAGGAGTACGACATCAACCTCGTGCCGAAGATCAAGCTCGAGACGGTCGTCTGCGAGATCCCGGTCGAGCGCGTGCTCGAAGTCGCACAGAAAGCCGTGCGCACGGGCAACATCGGCGATGGCAAGATCTTCGTCTACGAGCTCACCGACGCCGTCCGCATCCGCACCGGCGACCGCGGCCCGCAGGCCATCATGGACACGAAATAAGCCAAATCAGCAAAATAAGCAAAAAATCCTGCCAGATCCACGTGATCCGGCAGGATTTTTCTTGTTCATCGCGAAATGAGAACCTAGGAAAGAATTGCCAGAAGGCAACTCCTTCTGGCAGGACAAGCAAAACGATGATTCTGATTCATCAGAAAGGGTGTGTTCTTATGAGACATGCTGATTTTGATGGACGGTTGGACGGAATCATGGTACGTGCAGCAGTCCGTCTTCACGAGAGGATGGCGTTCGCTTTTGCGCGCGGCAGCCTCGCAGATTACCTCAGGAAAATCGGAATGGCAGAAGAACTCGGCCTTGGCCCGCAGCACAATGCGAACCTCGCCAAAGTCGAAGACGCCGTCCTCATCCTGCTCGCGCAGAAAATCCGCCGGGCAAGGAAGAGCGGCACACTCAAGAGCTTCCTGCAGCAGATCAACATGCTTGAGCTGCTCTAGAAGCCGAATCGTCCGGGCAAGATAGGACACAACGTGAAACATCTGCGCCGGATCCAGGCAACAGGGAAGAAACAGGACGAGTGTGCGCGGCCCATCATGGGGAATGTTATCGCAGGCCCCTTCCGCTCCGTTCCATGACACAGCAAGAGAGTTTGTTACAAGTACGACAAGAGGCATAGGAGTTACGGCTCCTATGCCTCTTGATTTTTTGTGCAGTTGTTGCTCACCGTTGCGCTCTGTCAGAAAGCCAGTCCGTTATCCTTGGCAATCTTGAGGACTTCTTCGAGTGCGCGTTTCTGATCCCATTTGAAGTTGACCATGTCGAACACCTCACTTGTGTTGGCCGCATGAGCAAAGGCATCATAAGAGAACCCGCTCGAAAAATTTCGGTTATTTTTTGAGCGGATTTTTTATCTGCCTACGATATAACACAAAATGTTTTTATCATATTAAGATACCATTGTCATCTTAAAACAAAATGATGGCAAGCAATTGCATAAAGATGGGTTGCAACTCCCAAAATGAATGTAAAATTCGCATGAAAAGTCAATAAGAGGACGATAAAAAGAAGGAAAATCGTCTTCGGGAGCAAAAAGAGCCTTTTGTGGCATCACTCATTCCATGATTTGACCTTCCTACAACATCAGGTTCTATGCTAAAGATATCTTAGAGATTAATGCTCATATCATGTTCGAACACGTGATGATTTAGAATGTTGGAGGAAGATGCAACATGAACAAGATCTACAAAGTCATCTACAGTAAGGTAAGGCAATGCTACGTCGTTGTCTCCGAGATCGCCAAGAGCCACGGCCGCAACACGAAGAGCAGCATGGCCAAGAGCAGTGCCGTGCTGACAGCCGCCGTGCTGATCGCGCTGGGGAGCCTTTCGATTGAAGGGATGCCAGTGGCACAGGCAGGAGCAGGAGATTTTAGTGCCTTTAACAATGATTTTATGACGGCTAATGATACCTACTGGTATTGGAATAGCAGGGAGGGCAAATCAGGATATGCAAAATCAGTCTGCATGGAAGCTGACAACCAATAGAGAAGCGGCTAACAATGCCGCTACCATTAGCCCTGGCACAACGGTTGACTTTTCTGGTGCTGTGGATGGAAAGAATGGGACGGCTACCCACAGCAATGTGGCTATCTCTCATGATGGTGCTAATGTTCAAATCGGTTTGGACAAGGATATCATCCTTGGAGAAGCATCGGAAAGCAAGGGTGGCAGCCTCAATGTATATACCTATGCCCAAACTGCAGATCCTTCTCAGGGGACTGAAGACCCTACAGAACAACAGAACAACTTGGGCAACCATGTGAGCATTGATGGATCCACGGTCAGTGTCTATTATAAAAATCCAGTTCAAACTGGAGATGGTAGCACATCCACGAGCACTGACACATCAGAACGGCGTGGCGTAGTCCTGGGTGTTGGAGAAGACTGGAACAACAAAGGCCAGGGCTACATTGCTTTCAATAATGCAGAAGGGTATTATACCTATCTGCACAGCGCTACGGATGCTGACAGTGACAAGCAAAATCGTTTGGAATATGAAAGTACCACAAGTGGGAGGGAATATATTGCCAACCTGAATGATGGTATTACCTTTGCCGGTGATGTGAACGGTTCTAATGCTGCTACAACGAAACTCAATCATACGATTAATATCATTGGTGGTGTTACGACCAATGATAATTTGACGAGTGGGAACATTGGTGTCGTCTCCACTCCGGCAGTAGAAGATGAAAAAGGCAATGAAACAAAGGCATCTCAGCTGGAAATCAAGCTGAACAAAGACCTGAAAGGCATCACCTCCATCACCAGCCAGACTGAGACTGCGACCACCGGTGGCAAGATTGAATTGGGCACGGATGGCACGAAGATCAGCGGCGGCAATGTGGATGTCGGCAGCAATAAGATTACGAATGTAAAAAGTGCCCTTGATGGCCTGAAGGATGCTGACGGAAATGCACTTACGATTGATACCGCTCCCGACACTGCTCTGAATAATGCAGTAACTTTGGGAGACGTGAAGACAGCACTGAACGATTCAAACCACAATATTAAGTACTATTCTGTTGATGAGACACTGCCACAGCTTACGAATTTTAATGGCCATGATTATAGTAATGCAAAGAACAACGGTGCGAAAGGTATGGGCAGCATTGCTGCTGGTTTAAACACCCATGCAGACGGCATTGCCTCGACAGTAGTCGGCTCCTATTCTGGTGTTATCAATGCGGACGGCACTAGTGGTTTGAATGGTGCAACAGCACTGTCTTATGGTACCTTCAATGTCAACCTGAATAACGATTCTTCAAAACGGGTTAGTGGTGTAGCCAACAGTATCATCGGCCAGGCCAACGTCACGGAAAATTCGAATGCAGCTATTATCTACGGTGCAGGCAACACCGTTACCAATTCCTATCGTGACATTGTCACTCCGAAAGAATCTGGAGTGGATAAGGACAAGGTTAAAGCAGATGTAGCGAACAAAGACATAACAGCTGTGATTAAGGATGCGCAGGTAGCTGTTCCTAGCAGTGGCGGCCAGGTTATGGTCATGGGCGGCGGCAACAACGTTGACAAGGCCTATATGACCCAGGTCACCGGCGTAGGCAACACGGTTACCGGCAGCGGGGAGAAATATGATAAAGACAGCTCAACTCAGCTGAACTATGTGGATGGTTTCTATACCACCCTGGAAAATGGTAAGAATGATTATATCATCGGCTCCCACAATACTGTAACCGGCACAAGCACAGCAACCAATCAGTCCAATATCGTCTTCGGGGACAACCATACATTAACAGACAAGAGCCATAATATCATTATTGGCTCTGCTACTAAGGAAGGTACAGCAATCAATGCCTCTAATGCGGTCATCATTGGTCAGGATGCCAATGCATCTGTTGATGGTAGCGTAGCCATCGGTAGCGGGTCCGTAGCATCGACTGCAGCTAGCGTTGCCGGATATGATCCGACTACTGGTACAGATCCGACGAGTTCCAAGAATGCTTGGACGGCTACAAATGCAGCCGTATCTATCGGTACAGCTGATGGCACCGTAACGCGTCAAATCAACGGCGTGGCCGCAGGTACAAAGGAGACGGATGCCGTCAATGTCGCACAGCTCAAGAAATTGGAAGGCATGAAAGCCAATGTCGATGCATCCAATATCGGCAGCAACATCAAGGTCTATCAGAAGGATGAAAACGGCAAAGTCCTGGTCGATGAGAAGAATCAACCGATTCTGGATACAGATGCTACTAAAACAGCTCAGGAAACCAATGCAAATAAGTGGGGTACGGCTATCGGCAACGGCTCCATTGCTGATCCTACGCAGTCTGCCACGAATGATCCGGAAAAGAACGGTTCTCAGCAGCTTGTCACCGGCGGCACGGTCTATAAGGCCCTTCATGGCGGCTTAGATGATATTGTCATCGGCCATGACGGCAAAGATGGTTCCATCGGTCTTGTGGGTCCGACTGGTCCGAAGGGTGAAGATGGTAAAAATGCTTATGCTACGACCATCATCAAGACGGAAAAGGGTGCTGATGGTATCGATGGCAAGAATGGCAAGGACGGCATCACCCGCATCGTCTATAACGATACGAATGATCCGGAGAAGAAGCATACTGTTGCAACCCTTGATGACGGCATGAAATATGCCGGTGATACGGGCGATGCTGCCAAGGTCAAACTGGATCATCAGCTGACACTCAGCGGCACCACGTTCAACAAAACCGATAAGCAGTACAAGGAAGAAGATTGGACTTCCGACAATATCGCTGTTGTTTCGAAGGCTGCTGGTGAAGATGGCAATGCTACGATGTACTTGAAGCTGAATAAGGACCTCAACCTTACGGATAAAGGTTCAGTACGCTTCGGCGACAAGGATAGCAGCACCACGCTCGATGCTTCTGGCTTGACTATTAAGTCGACTGTCACGGAAGATGGCAATACCAAGACGGTCAACGGCCCATCCGTGACCAAGAATGGCATCAACGGTGGCGGTAAGCAGATTACCAATATCGGTGACGGCATCACGACGGACGGCAATGGCAAATACACGGTTACCGACGAGAACAAGGGCAATGCTGCGAACATCAGCGATGTCCAGAACATCGTCAATGACGCTAAGAAGGATCTGACGAATGGCGCGAATGGCCTGAACAGCAAGGCCAATGTCAATGCATCTAACATTGGTGAGAATATGAAGGATGCTAAGGGCAACAAAGCCTCGGCTGCTGAAATCACCAAGAATAAGGAAGCATGGGCTTCGGCCATTGGCACGGATACGGTAGCGAAAGGCAACAAACAGTTGGTCACCAGTGATGCTGTAGCTACGGCTCTTGACAGCAAAGCAGATAAGACCTATGTTGACAAACAGCTCGATACGAAGGCCAATAAGTCGGACGTCTACACGAAAGACCAGACCTACAGCAAGTCGGAAGTCGACAGCAAGGTGAGTGATATCACGACGGGCCTTGATGGCAAAGCCGGTAAGGACCTTGACAATATCAGCGACAAGGGCCAGCAGGTTATCCACAACATCGCCAAGGATGCGGTCGAGGTTGTCGATGGTACGAATACGACAGTCACGAAGACCGATGGTACGAATACCAAGCCGACCAAGTACGCTGTCAATGTCGAGGGCAAGGGCAAGGTCGCTTCTGGCGATACGGGCTTGATTTCGGGCGACACGCTCTATAAGGAAGTCCATATCGACAAGGATGGTGCCTACATCAAGGGCAGCCAGTCCGTCGGTCAGAACCTGTCCAATTTGGATACAGGCCTCAAGACGACGAGTGATCTCATCCACACGAATGCGAAGGGTGATACGATCCAGATCGGCGGTAATAGCACGGCGACGAAGATCGACATCAGCGGCAAGGATAAGGACGGCAAGTCCACGGGCCGTGTCATCACGGGCATCGTGAGCGATGCAAATGACCCGAACAGCGCGGCGAATGTCGGCTATGTCAATGGCATCACTTCGGCCAGCAACGAGCAGATCTACCACGACATGAACATGCAGTACAACCACGTCGAGAACGACATCAGCCGTGCGGCGGCGGGCAGCAATGCGCTGGCGGCGCTGCATCCGATGCAGGAGTTCGACCCGGATGACAAGGCACAGTTCGCACTGGGCTATGGCCATTACCGCAACTCGAATGCGGGTGCGGTCGGCGCATTCTACCAGCCGGATGAGAACAGCATGGTCAACTTCGGTGTTTCGTTCGGCAACGGCGATGCGGGCATCAACGCGGGCGTGACGTTCAAGTTCGGCCCGGGCGGCTCGGGTCACCATGCGCTGACGAAGACGCAGATGGCCAAAGTCATCGACGCGCAGTCGAAGGAGATCGACGAGCTCAAGAAGGACAATGCCGACAAGGATAAGCGCATCGATGCACTCGAGCAGAAGATGACGGAGATCCTTGCCAAGCTCGACAAGAGCAAGGACTGAGGTAGTCCATGAGAAGCAAAAGGGAGGATTCAGGCATGGCAAAGAACATCGCCGTGTGGTCCAAGCGGATGAAAGAACTCCGCGTGGAGAACAACCTGTCGCAGACGGATGTTGCCAAAGTGCTCCACTGCAGTCAGGTTGCCTACGGCATGTACGAGCTCGGCAAGCGACGGATCTCGGTCGAGAACCTCGTGAAGCTGGCCAAGTACTACCACGTCTCAATGGATTACCTGGCGGGGCTCTGTGATCAAGCATAGCAAGATAATGCATAGGAAGTGAGAAGGCCGTGTGGGCAGTTGCCTACACGGCCTTCTTGCTGTCTAATTGTATAGCAAAATGCTATATGGCACAGTTTTTACACAATCAAGCAGAATATTAGAAAACATTGAACAAGATTTGTGGTAAAATAGGAAAAGTAATGATGGTATCGCTGTGCACGAGCAAAAAATCAAGCAGCCCAATCAAAACAAAATGTGTCTTGACCTTTATCCTAAGATAGGGGTTATGATAAAACCAAACGTGTATTAGGTGTAAGCTATGCACATGGTTGGCGAGAATCAAGAGGGAGCTATTTAAGATAGGAAGGATGGTTTACAATATGGATGTACATACTATAAGTACAAAGCGTACAAATGTTCACGGGGGGGGGTACGTCGATATGGCGCAATGTCAATCTGAGAGAGATGGGAAAACGAGGCGGCAGTATCCCAGCATCTGGGCGAAACAGCTGAAGGAATTGCGTGAGCGCAACAACCTCTCTCAGGCGGATGTCGCCAAGGTCCTCCACTGCAGTCAGGTCGCGTATGGCATGTATGAGCTCGGCAAGCGCAAACTGCCCATCGAGCGGCTCATCACGCTCGCGAAGTTTTACCATGTATCGCTGGATTCGCTGACCGGGCTTTCACGGGAATGAAGCAGGCTAAGAAGTCCAGATGATATGACGATGAATAGTGGGGGATACAATCATGAAGAATAATCGATTATCGATCGGCCAGATGGCCGAACTCAACCATACGACGCTGGCGACACTGCGCCTCTACGACGAGAACGGGCTCCTGAAGCCGGTGAACGTCGACCCGACGAATGGCTACCGCATCTACGATGTCCTGCAGAGCACGGCGTTCCACATCATCCAGCACAACAAGGAGTTGAGCCTGAGCCTCAAGGAAATCAAGGAGGTTCTCGACCGCTCGGACTTCGACTTCCTGTCTGCTACGTATCAGCGGAAGCTCGTCGACCTCGACAAAGAGCTCAAGGAAATCCTCTGGAAAAAAGCAGAAATTGAGAAGATACTCCTATGGATGGATTACTTTCGCCATCTGCCGCCCGCTGGGACGTTCACGATGGAGTACATCCCGAAGTCTTACGTCTATGCGAAGCCTGCCGCGCGGGATTACTTCCAGGAGGACTTCGGCAGCGTCGTCTACGACCTCTCGCATATGGAAGGGGCGCTGCGCCAGAAAGGCGTCCGCGGTATCAATCCCTACGATGCGTTCCTGACCATGAAGCTGGACGACTTCGAGGCGGGACATTATCGGACGGAGCAGCTCGGCGTGAACCTCCCGAAGGAAGCGGTAGCAAAGCTGCATGCTGAAGTCTGGCCGAGCAATATGAGCGCCTGCGTCTACCTCGATGATTTCACGCAGGCCGCCGACTATCTGGACCAGCTGAGGGCATACTGCGAGAAACAGCACTGCACGCCGACCGGCGACGTCACCTGCCAGATCATCGGCGTCATCGACAAACAGGACTTCCGCAAGACCTCCGAGATTCTGCGCCTCCAAGTCCCTGTCAAAGTAGGCGAAAACCCTCATCATTGATGAGCTTTGCCCAAAAAATCGCATAGAATCATCATTCGACAGCATACGACATGCCATAAACGCACGTTGTATGCTGTTTTTTTGCAATAAGAGCATGTAGAAACCGTCCGTCATAAAGCGAAATGATTTTAAATGATATCTTATAACGATGACTGTAAAACAAAAACGAAATTGACTCTACCGCCACCATAGGCCACATAATTAGGATATCTTTAAAACGAAATGATACTTTGAGGAGGATGTCCAATGAATCGAATCTACAAAGTCATCTACAGCAAAGCACGGCAATGCTACATCGTCGTGTCCGAACTGGCAAAAAGCAACCATAAAAGCAGCCAGCAGGGTGCTGATCACACCAACACCCCAGCCCTAGCCCGCATCATCGCCGTCGCCCTCGCGGCCGGTGCCCTGACGTGGGGGAGTGTACCGGAAGTCAGCTGGGCGGCACCAGCAAGCGACAAGGGTGCCATTGTCTTCGATGATAAAGACTCTTTGAAAAGCACGGATGCACAAGAGATCACCCATAATCTTGTTGGATATTGGGGCCTTTCGGAGGGACAGAGCATTGCTCTAGGAAAAGGAGCACATGCCTGGATGCAAGCTGGGGGGAAAGCATATGGAATGCTTTTTGGCATGACGAAGGCAGCTGGTGCCATTGCTATCGGTGAGGGCTCGGAGGCCTTATCGCAGTCCATCGACATTGGCAATCGAACCTACACGGGGGCAATCGGTGATGTCACCATCTCTAATTACTGATGGATTTACAATCTAAGTGCAACAGCTCCTAGACAACCAAATTAAAATGACAC
>ERZ772870.44-NODE-44-length-141556-cov-6.106162_pt1 | contig 141556 bp, 133 predicted proteins | sample MGYA00511376_ERZ772870 | MGnify/ENA primary metagenome ERZ772870 (study PRJEB29015, sample SAMEA2737719) | human gut metagenome | biome: human gut; feature: human-associated habitat; material: faeces | place: China | collected 2012 ... | reverse complement strand
GTGATATCGCCTTTTGCATTGGCCCTTGCATTGACCGCGTTTTCGGCCTGCACGCTAAGCTTCGCTCGGTCTTTGGCCTGGCCGAGGTTGATCAGATACATGCCGATCGGAATGGTCACCACGTTGACCACGATGGAAATAATGGCTATGACGAGATTCGTGCTGACGGTGTTGCCGTAAATCGGATCAAGCACAGCGAATCCAAGGAAACCAATCGTCGGAGATCCTGCGATCAGAGCACAGACGGCCGCCTCCTGAATGCTGCGGTGGAACAGCAACCGGCACAGATAATAGCTCACCATAAACATGACGATGACGCCGATGAAACTGATGGCGGTCAATGTTGCGTCTTTCGCAAGCATTGCACGGGTCGATTTGATGATGGACACAAATAACGCCGCAGGAAGCGCGATATTCAACACAAGTTTATTAAGTCCCTGCCGCTGATCGTCATCAAAATAACTGAATTTTCCACAAATATACCCTAATGCCATAATGACAATAATTGGCACGATGTCGTCAACAAGTATGTTTATCACTGTCGTTCTTTCTTTATATTTTTTCTATCTGCAATCTTCTGCAATATTGTTTGATTGCTGATATTGCGGATATTGCAGATACGTTGATCGTTGGGCGTGTCCTTGGCAAAAATGCCTTGGCAGCGGTAGGTTCCGTATATACACTAATGACATTTTTAACTTCTGTTTTTCTTGGACTGAGTATGGGAGCCGGGGCACTTTTTTCTATTTATCTTGGAAAAAAGAAAATGGAAAATCTGCGATCCGCAGTCTATCATGCTTTTCTTCTGATCATGATCGTGACGATCCTTCTCAATGGAGTTGTTTATCTTTTTCTGAATCCGATTCTGGCATTTCTCCGGGTTCCTGCAGAGGTCTGGAATCCCATGAAGGACTATCTGCTGATCATTTTTGGCGGCCTGATTGCCACATCTCTTTATAATTTTTTTGCATGTATGCTCAGGGCTTTGGGAAATTCTGCAGTTCCCCTGTATTTTCTGGCAGTCTCTGCCATAATAAATATCATTCTGGATCTGCTGTTTATTATAGGATTTCACTGGGGTATTCGTGGTGCGGCAGCCGCAACCATCACAGCACAGTACATATCTGCCATAGGCATTACGATTTATGTATTATGCCGCTGTCAGAATGTGGTCACCGGATGGGGACATATCCCATGGAATAAATATATTTTAAAAGAAATCCTGAATCTGTCCACCCTTACCTGCCTGCAGCAATCTGTAATGAATTTTGGAATACTGATGGTGCAGGGGCTTGTCAACAGCTTTGGAGCCACGATTATGGCTGCTTTTGCGGCAGCGGTAAAGATTGATACTTTTGCATACCTTCCGGTACAGGATTTTGGAAATGCCTTTTCTACCTTTACTGCTCAGAATTATGGTGCCGGCAATCATTCCCGGATCCGCACCGGGATACGTCAGGCATTTATAATGAGTATCAGCTTCAGCATTGTTATTTCTCTGATCGTCTTTTTATTTGCAGCACCTCTGATGAAAATATTTATTGCCCCGTCAGAACACGCAGTCATTGCAGCGGGCGTTCAGTATCTGCGGATTGAGGGAAGCTTTTACTGTGGTATCGGTTGTCTTTTCCTTTTGTACGGATATTACCGTGCCATCAACCAGGCAGAAATGTCCGTTGTTCTGACGGTGATCTCTCTGGGTCTTAGAGTTCTTCTGGCATATATATTATCCAGCGTGATCGGCGTGACCGGTATCTGGATTGCCATTCCGATTGGATGGCTTCTTGCCGACGCAGTAGGACTTCTGTATATGAAAAAACTCTAAACTAAATTTAAAAAGTGTCGATATATTTTTCCACGCTATAAAGGAAAAAACACCTTGACAGGGCGAGGATTCGCATTTATAATAGCCTTACTTTTAATAAAATGACACGTTCCGCATTAAAGGGGAGTAATTTTAATGTATCGTCAACAATCTCGGTACTTCGTACCTGGTGATGCATGCCGTACGGAATCAATTGTTCGGTTATGAGACTTTTCGTGCAGAATAAAACATTTGATAGGTTTTATTCTGCATGGAAAGTCTTTTTTAGTACATTTTATTTTAAGAAATTGATAAAAATGGAGGAAGTTGTATGAAAAACTGGTACCAGATGTCACAAGCACAGGTAATGAAAACAAAAGAAACGTCCGGGGAGGGAATATCCGGCGCAGAGGCAGCAAAGAGACTAAAACAATACGGCCCCAATATTCTGGAGGAGGGCAAAAAGAAAAGTCTTCTGCAGGTATTTGGCGAACAGTTTTTGGATCTTCTGGTGATCATTTTGATCATTGCAGCGGTTATCTCAGCCCTTTCCGGTAATCCGGAAAGCACAGCCGTTATCATTGTAGTACTGATCTTAAATGCCATTCTCGGCACCGTACAGTACAGCAAAGCAAGAAAGTCTCTGGAAAGCCTGAAAAATCTTTCCTCACCCAGCGCAAAGGTCTATCGGGATCATGTCCGGATTGAAATTGATTCCAGAGATATCGTTCCGGGAGATATTCTTTCTCTGGAGGCAGGAGATATGGTTGCTGCAGATGGCCGTATTCTGCATAATTATTCGCTTCAGGTCAATGAAAGCGCTCTGACGGGAGAATCCACCAATGTGGATAAGTCAGACATTATTTTAAAGGAAGATCTTACGTTGGGAGACCGTATCAATATGGTGTATTCCGGCAGTCTCGTCACTTACGGAAGAGCCCTTGTCGTGGTAACAGAAACCGGAATGGATACGGAAATGGGAAAAATCGCCCGGCTGATGAATGATTCCGGGGAGAAAAAAACACCACTGCAGGTGAGTCTGGATCAGTTCAGCCGTAAGCTGGCAACCGGCATTATGATCATATGTGTTCTTGTATTCGGACTTAGTATTATTCGTGGTACCGGTCTTTTAGACTCTCTGTTATTTGCAGTAGCCCTCGCTGTAGCTGCAATTCCTGAGGCACTGGGATCTATTGTAACCATCGTTCAGGCTATGGGAACCCAGAAAATGGCAAAGGAGAATGCCATTATCAAAGACCTGAAAGCGGTAGAAACCCTCGGTTGCGTATCCGTGATCTGTTCGGACAAAACAGGAACTCTGACCCAGAATAAAATGACCGTGCGAAAGATCTATGCGGGAGGCAGACCGATCACTCCAGCAGAACTGACATTACAGGAGCCTGTTCAAAAATATCTGCTTTTGAATGCAATCTTGAATAACGATTCCGATCTGGCAGAGGGACAATGTATTGGAGATCCTACCGAAACAGCTCTTTTAAATATGCTGTCTGATTCCGGGCTGGATTACATACCGATTCGTGAAAAATATCCCCGTATCGAAGAACTGTCATTTGATTCTACCCGTAAACTGATGAGCTCCCGGTATCAGATTGATCAGAAAGACATTATTTTCACTAAGGGTGCTTTGGATGTTATGCTGGAACGAATCACAGAAATCCAGACAGCAGATGGTGTCCGTCCATTTATGGAAGCCGATCGGGAACAAATCCAAAAACAGAACCAGCAGTTTTCTGAAAATGGTCTGCGGGTACTGGCATTTGCATACCGTGAAGCAGGCAGGCAGGAACATTTAACCACAGAATCCGAAAAGGATTTTATCTTTTTAGGTCTTATTTCTATGATGGATCCCCCGAGAGAAGAATCTGTAAAGGCGGTCCGGGATGCGATCCGTGCGGGAATTAAACCAATTATGATCACAGGCGATCACAGTGTAACGGCCACTGCCATTGCAAAGCAGATCGGTATCTACCGAAAGGGAGATCAGACCGTCACAGGTTTGGAACTGGATCAAATGAGTGATCAGGAACTGGATGCACAGATCGAACATATCTCGGTATATGCCAGGGTATCTCCGGAAAATAAGATCCGCATCGTAGAAGCCTGGCAAAAGAAAGGACAGATCGTTTCAATGACAGGAGATGGTGTCAATGATGCGCCTGCCTTGAAAAAAGCAGATATCGGCGTTGCTATGGGTATAACCGGAACAGAGGTATCAAAGGATGCAGCATCCATGATCCTCGGAGATGACAATTTTGCAACGATCATTAAAGCAGTAGCAAACGGAAGAAATGTTTATCGCAATATCAAAAATGCCATCGGATTTTTATTATCCGGCAATATGGCCGGAATCCTTGTGGTACTGTATACTTCACTGCGTGGATTGGAGATACCGTTTCAGCCGGTTCATTTGTTATTTATCAATCTTCTGACGGATTCCCTTCCGGCGCTGGCGATTGGAATGGAACCGCCGGAAGATGATCTGCTGGCCGTTCAACCGCGTGATCCAAAAGAAGGTATCCTGACCAGGGGATTCTGTCTCCAGATTCTGGTACAGGGGTTTTTGATCGGTCTTTTCACTATATTTGCATATCATGTCGGATTCACTATCAATCACGCCACAGCAATGACAATGGCATTTTCCACGTTATCACTGGCCCGATTATTTCACGGCTTCAATTGCCGCAGCAAACACTCTATTTTTGAACTCGGTTTCCGGCGCAACTGGTACAGTCTGGGTGCATTCTGCATCGGTGTTCTGCTGCTTGGTACCGTACTGGTAATCCCGGCCCTCCATGGCATTTTTGAAGTGGCACCAATGTTTTCAACATTGTATGAATTGATGTTTTCCATGGCAGTGATTCCTACCATATTGATCCAGATTTACAAACGTATCAAAGAGAGATAACCGGTTGGTTTTACATTTTTTTACAATAGAGGGATATTATATTTGAAAAAACAGAAGGGGAAAGGGGATCTAATACCCGGAGTGCTGTTCGCATACTGGAAAAATACCGCTTTCCGGGGACGATCGCCAGTATACCGGGCGTACCAATGCATATATTCCTGAGGAGTCTGTGAAGGAATTCAAAAAACATGGACTCTCTCTCGATATGATTTATACTACTGATGAAAAAGGAGAGCATTATCCGGTGAAAACAGAAGCAAAATTTTATAATAATGCAGATTCTTCCTTTGAATACTTTTTATCAGGGATAATTTTTAAATTTCTAAGAATTATCCCTGATTTATTTGTAAATAATATTGACAGAGGTTTTTGTTATGTTACAATGTAGTTATTGTTACTACATAGTGCAGAGCGTATAAACTGTGTGGTAAAGACAAAAAAACCTTTTTGGAAAGTATGAGGGATGATTATGGATTTTCAGATTATCAGCGACGGATCATGTGACCTGACGTTAGAATTAAGAGAGAAATACAATATTCAGGTAGTACCTTTTTATGTATCTTTTGATGGAGAGAACTATCAGAAGGAGATTGATGAGATTGATATTCGAGATGTTTATGAACGCATGGTAAAGGAACCTGATGTCTATCCAAAGACGTCTCTTCCGTCCGTTCAGAATTTTGCAGATGCTTTTCTGCCTCATGTAAAAGAAGGACGTGCGATCATCTGTATGACCATCACCAATACTCTGAGCGGTGCGTATAATTCTGCCTGCAACGCTAGAGAGATCATTTTGGAGGATTACCCGGAGGCGCAGATTACTGTGATCAATTCTCTGGAGGCTACAGTGTCTCAGGGAATTTATGCAATTGAAGCCGCAAAGATGCGGGATGCCGGATATTCCTATGAAAAGACTGTAGCCGTACTCAAGGGAGAAATGATGGACCGCGGACGTATTTTCTTTACCGTGGGAGATCTTACCTATCTGCAGCATGGCGGCAGGATTGGCAAGCTTGCCGGTATGGCAGGGACCATGCTTCGTCTGAAACCGATGATCACATTAAAGGATGGGGCTATTGATTCCTCCGGTGTTGCCCGCAGCCGCAAGAAGTCCATGGCAAAGGTTATTGAGCTCACAAAGCTTTATTTTGAAGAAAATCATGAAAACCCACAGGATTATATCTTTTCGGTAGGCTTTGGCTATGATAAAGAGGAAGGATATCAATTTAAAACGATGATTGATGAAATGATTCGGGAAATGGGCGGCGAAGAGGAATCGCGAATTGTCCAGATTGGTGCTACGATCTGTGTGCACACCGGACCATATGCCCTTGGAGTCGGTGTTATGAAAAAGTATGAGGCATGCGCCGAAGCCGGACTGTCCGAGGAGGAAAGCCTGAAAAGATATACAGCCTAAGATATGAGATAATATATTATTTAACAAAATTTTGTTGTATGTGTCGCTGATATGGAATACGAGATATCTTTGTATTCCATATCAGCGATTTTTATTGGAGTATTAACCAATATATTTTTCCCCTATAGGACAGGAAGCCGGATATTTGAGATTTCGGAAAAATTATGTTAAAATAAGTTGTTTGAAGAAAAAAACGTATTATAAATATGAGATAGAATGAGGTAAAATATATGAAAATCACAGATGTATTACAGTCAGATAAAATCACACTGTCTATGGAAGTATTTCCACCTAAAACGACTACTGCAGTTGAAAAAGTAAACGAAGCTGTCCGTGAAATTGCTGCTTTAAAGCCCGATTTTATGAGTGTTACATACGGTGCTGCCGGTGGTAAAAACAGTAAATACACAATTCAGATTGCACAGGACATTAAGGATTCATACGGTGTCAATTCCATCGCACATCTGACCTGTCTTTCCTCCACCCGAGAGACCGTTGAAAACCAGATTGGTCTGATGAGGGACGCCGGTATTGAAAATATTCTGGCTCTGCGGGGAGACATTCCAAAAGAAGCGGATTTTCCTTTGCCGGATCAGTTTCACTATGCTGCTGAGCTTGTACGTGAGATTAAACGTCTTGCACCGGATATGTGCATCGGTGGAGCATGTTATCCGGAAGGGCACCCGGAAGCTTCTTCCAAAGCAGAGGATATCCTTCATATTAAGGAAAAAGTGGATGCCGGCTGTGAATTTTTGACCACACAGATGTTTTTTGATAATTCCATCTTTTATAATTATCTGTATCGTCTTCGTGAGGCAGGTATTCTGGTTCCAATCATCGCCGGAATCATGCCGATCACCAGAAAAAATCAGGTAGCCCGCAGTATCCAGTTATCCGGAAGCTGTGTTCCGGCACGTTTTAAATCCATCGTAGACTGGTTCGGGGATGAGCCTGCCAAAATGAAGCAGGCAGGAATCGCTTATGCCACAGACCAGATTATTGATCTGATCGCCAACGGTGTCAAACATATTCATGTGTATACCATGAATGATCCGGAGGTGGCTGCCGGCATCCAGAATAATCTTTCGGAAATTATTGGTTAAGGAAAGGATTCTTCTTAACTGCATAAAATATATCAAACACAATGTGTGGCAGCGGCAAGACAGGATGAACCCTATGATCCATAAACACTGCCCGGAAAAGAGGGAAAAATGATTCATAATATTATTGAGTGCATTGGGAATACCCCGATGATATGCTTAAAAGAGTCCACAGGACTTCCGATTTATGCAAAAGCAGAATTTTTAAATCCGGGGGGCAGTATTAAAGACCGCGTTGCCAAAAATATGGTTGAACAGGCTGAAAAAGACGGTAAATTAAAGCCAGGCATGACGATCATCGAGCCAACCTCCGGCAACACCGGCATAGGTCTTGCTCTTGTCGGTGTCCGAAAAGGCTACCGTGTGATCATTGTAATGCCGGAAAATATGAGTGAGGAACGAAAGAAGATCATTCAATGTCTCGGAGCAGAGCTGGTACTGACACCGGCGAAGGAAAGCATTGGTGGTTCTGTAAAGGAAGCCGAACGTCTTCTGGCCGGGCTGGGAGATCAGGGATTTATGCCCCAGCAATTTGAAAATCCCGCAAATCCGGATATCCATTATCGGACCACGGCACCGGAAATTTACAATGAGCTGAATGGCAAAGTCGATATTTTTGTAGGGGGTCTTGGCAGTGCCGGCACCCTGCAGGGGATCGGGCGTTATCTGAAAGATCAAAATCCTGATATCAAGATCGTCGCAGTGGAACCCCAAAATGTCTCCGCACTTCATGGAGATAAGCCGGGGATCCATCAGATTCAGGGAATCGGAGATGGCTTTATTCCTGCTGTTCTGGATACGTCACTGATCGACGAGGTGGTAGAGGTGTCCGATGAGGATGCGATCCGGACCACCAGAGAGCTCGCGAAAATACAGGGGCTGTTATGTGGCACCTCCTCCGGAGCAAATATCTGGGCCTGCAAACAGATAGCCGCCAGATATGGCTCTGACAAAGTGATCGCCACAGTTCTGGCTGACCGCATGGAACGTTACTTTAGTACCGGATTATTAGGATAAAGAACAGGAAGTGAATAAAATGGACGAAAAACGATTAGAACAGCAGATTGCATTCTGCCGGGAAATTGATAAAGAAAAGTTTATTGGGCGGCAGACCTGGCTGACCGGTGCCACACGCAAGGAAAATGACGCAGAACACGCCTGGCATATGGCTGTAATGACGGTGCTTCTCAGCGAATACGCCAATGAAGAGATTGATGTTCTCCGAACCATGACCATGCTGTTGATCCATGATCTGGTGGAAATTTATGCCGGAGATACTTATGCATATGATGAAGAGGGCAAAAAAACACAGAAAAGACGTGAGCTTGTTGCGGCAGATCGTTTATTTCAGATGCTTCCGGAGGATCAGGGAAAGAAATTCCGTGAAATCTGGGAGGAGTTTGAGGCAGAAAACACGCCGGAATCCCGTTTTGCCAGAACCATGGACAATCTGCAGCCAATGATGCTTAATGCTGCGACCGATGGCAAAAGCTGGGCAGACAGAGGAATCCGTCTCAGCCAGATCCTTGGCCGCAACAAAAACACAACCAAAGGTTCCGAAGTATTATGGGAATATGCCAAAGAAAACTTCCTGCAGCCGAATCTGGAAAAGGGACGGATCGTGGAAGATGTCCCTTTAAACGAACAGAATAAATAACATAAACGCAATATAAAAACCGGATGATTTCTTATGAACCATCCGGTTTTTATAAATTATAATCGTCTTTTGTTCAAAATATTTTTTCGTTTAAAAATATAATTTCCGATACCGGTTCAGGCAAGCCGCCATTTCCTGACGCCGTGGCATGGCAAGACCGGAGCGGACATACTCTCTGTCAAAAAGAGAGGCTAATCCCTTTGTCTGAATCATATGTTCCAGATCATCCAGAAGCTGTGGCACCGATTTTGCTCCATTCATCCGGTTTAATTCCAGATATTTCAGGCCATACGCCAGAGCATTGGTCTGTTCCCCGTCAATCAGCTGCTCCAGATAACGCAGTTCAATGGAATCCTTTGCAAGAAGCATTTCATTGGTACCCATGATTTTCATTTTCAGCCGGGGATCCTTTTTTAATGCCTGATTTGCTTTTGGTTTACGGATATTCTCCGAAACAGGGAAAGCAGGCTGTAGATTCAATGCCGGATATTCCTTTGCAGCCTCCTTTGCCTTCTCTGTAATGTCATAGGGAACGTATTCTTTCATCTGTATAATTGTATCGGCAATCTGGAAAAACGCACCGGAGCTTCCGGCCACGATCACAGAAGAGATGCCCAGATCCTCATACATACTCCGTACCCGCTCGATAAATGGCGTGATCGGTTCTTCCTCACGACAGATAACCTTCTGCATTAGCTCATCCCGGATCATAAAATTGGTCGCAGAGGTATCCTCGTCGATCAGAAAAAGCTGCGTGCCGCTTTCCAATGCTTCCATCAGATTGGCTGCCTGAGACGTGCTTCCGCTGGCATCCTCTGTGGAGAAATGAACCGTATCCTTTTTATTTGGTAAATGATTGATAAACGGCGAAATATCTGTCTGGGAAATACTGCGTCCATCCTCAGCCCGAAGCTTCCAGGCTGTATCATCTGAGATCACAAACTCCCTGCCGTCCCCTGGGATGTGGTTATAAACGCCCATTTCCAACGCCTGCAGAAGAGTGGATTTTCCATGATAACCACCACCTACAAAAAGAGTCACACCCTTTTGGATACCCATACCGGAAATCTCGCCATGGTGTGGGAGAGTAAAAGATACCCTCCGGCTGTCCGGACTCTTGAAGGAAACCGCTCCTTTCATAGGACGATCCGAAATTCCGCTTTCTCTCGGCAGAATAGCTCCGTCTGCCAGAAAAGCAGTCAGCCCCTTTTCCTCCAGATGTTCGCGGATATACTGCTGATCCTCGGCCAGCTCAATTGCCTTCTGAAGAGCATTGTGATTAACTTTTGCATAAAACAATGCACGATCCACTGCCTCCGGAACAAAATCAAACAGCATTTTGATCAGCTCTCCGGCATTGACAGAACGTCCGTTGGCCGGAAAACCGGCTTCAAAACGGATCGTCACACAACCATCCCTGTCAATCTCGCAGGCAGTTCGTTCCAGCACCTGCTGGCCACAGTGGGAGACCGATAACAGACCGCTTTTTCCGGATCCTTTTGCCTTAAACGAGAGGGGAGCCAATGTTTTTGAAAATAGTCTGGTCAGATGATCCTGCAGTGTGATTCTCTGAATTTGTCCGGCATAATACTCCTTTGGAAATCCCGCCTTACTTCCGTCTACGATAACGGACAGATGGGATGGAGACGCAAAGGGATCTCCCTGTACATGGTCAATGGACAGGATAAAATCCCCGAACTGATAGCTGCCCCGCAGCCCTTTATATCCAGGATAACCCCTATGGTCTATTGCCATAATGTCTTTTTTTAATTCTGTACTGCTTTTCATTGTAAGCTCATTCCTTTCTGAAACTGCCATAGCAGAATCCTTTTACCTGCTATGGGATTATCTTAAAAAATCATAAACGATTTTAATATAATTTGCAATAAAAAGCATGGTGTGTTACTCTTAATAAAAATAAGGAAATAAGGAGTTTATAATGATTGAACAAAGCTTATTAAATGCAATGCTTCAGACAGGACTGCTGGCGATTACGATCCCTGTGGTACTCATTGTGGCATGGAAAATGTATACAAAACGCAGTCTGGTCCCTTTTTTTGTGGGTATTATGGTATTTATCACCTTTTCCCGAATGCTGGAAATGATCCCACATTCTCTTTTTCTTTTATCCAGCAATCCGGTATCGAAAGCAATCAACGGAAATATTATTTTATATACCGTTTATGCCGCATTGGTAGCAGCCCTTTTTGAGGAAACCGGACGTTATCTGGCGTTTCGTTTTGTACTGACCAAGCATCCCAACAAAGAAACAGCCGTTACCTACGGTATCGGTCATGGCGGTATCGAGTGCATTCTTGTTCTCGGTGTTACATATATCCAGTATTATGCCTATGGTCAGCTGATCAACAGCGGTTCCATGGACAAAATGCTTGCTGCATATAAGGATAATGCCCAGTCGGTAACGGCATTAAAGCAGCTGATCTCCAACATAAAAGGTGTAACACAGCTTACCTGCTATATGGCAGATTTAGAACGTATTTCTGCCCTGATGGTTCAGATTGGTCTGTCGATCCTGGTATTTCAGGCAGTGTATGTAGCCGGCAAAAAATACATGTACTGGATTGCGGTTGCCCTTCATTTTCTGATGGATGTTCCCGCTGCTTTATATCAGAAGGGAGCGATCAGTTTGGTTCCGACAGAGATTATTCTTTTTGTATACGGTGTCCTTGTCCTTGCACTTGGTGTAAAGATTTATCAGGGATTAAAAACAGGCGGAACTCCTGCTGATGTCCAAAAGAAAAAGAACCAGAAGGCTTTTCGTGATATTGCAGCAGGAAATTATTCCTCTGCAAAAAAAAATCAAAAGGATGAATCCAAATGAAAGTATTGATATTCCAGTCAAAACGCTTAAGTTATGATTCGTCATGGTGCTTTGCGGAAATGCTTTGCCGTTCCATGAAACGGCAGGGCATTTCTGTAAGGCCTTTTTTGCTGTCAGAGGATATTGCCGGTCAGGAAGAAGAGCTTCGTGCGTTGACCAGAGAACATTTTGACGGTATTTTTGATATCAATTCCCGCCTGCCTAATGTTATGCTGGATGATAGGTATTATCTCGATTATTTTGATGCACCGTTTTTTCATATGATCGTGGATCATCCCATGCACCTTCATTATTCCCTGCAGGTTCCTTTGCAGAATTATTATGTTCTGTGTCTGGACCGGTATCATCAAAAATATATTGAGACCTGTTATCCTCATATCAGGGAGGCCATTTTCTTTCCCTTTGCAGGAATCCCGGCCGATACCTTTACTCCGGGCAATTTTCCCCGGAGTCCGATGAAAGACCGTCCGGTGGAACTTCTTTTTCCCGGAACCTACACACCTCTTGGTTACTACCGGGAGCAGATGGAAGACATAAGCAGTGACCAGTGGGAGATGACGAAGCATATTCTGTCTAAGCTCAGACAGGGGAGTCGTGACACGATTGAACAGCTCTACCGTCAGGAAATCCTTCCGGATACGGATTTCTTTCCGTTGAGAATGCACAAATCCCGTCTGATCGACCGGTATATCCGGGAATGGTTCCGGGAGAAGATTCTGCAGGCCCTTCTGGAGGCTGGTATATGCGTTCACGTTATGGGATTCCGATGGGAGATGTATGATACCCCTTATTCTTCAGGTCTGGTGATCCATCCACCCTGCAGCTATACGGAACAGCTGAATGCATTAACCAAAAGCAAACTGATCCTGAATGTTCAGCCGTTATTTCAGGACGGCCCACATGACCGTGTAATGAATGCCATGATGAACCGGAGCGTTGCCGTTACGGATGGCTGTGATTATATTTCAGAGCAATTTCGTGTAGGAGAGGATCTGATCGTATACGACAAAAACAAACCGGAAGAGGCAGCCATGCAGATTTTAAAGCTTCTTAAAGACACAGACCGGATCGAATGGATCGCGGAAAACGGATATCAAAAAACGCAGAAATTGCATACGTGGGATCAAAGAATACAAAAATTTGTTAGAAAAAATTCACATCTTTTTCATTGACAAGAACAGATAAGAAACAGTATCATAAAGGATGGATTGCTTTTCCGAAAATCGGGAAAAATATTATAAATACGGAAGAAGGATAATAAACACTATGTTTCGTAAATATTTTAAATTCACTCGAAAAAGAGTCGCTTTTTTTTGTATATTAATGATTGGGCTTCTGGGACTGCAGTATTATCTGACCGGCTCCCTGGTTTCCTTACAGCAGGTAACTACAGAAGCTGGCAACAGTAACAGTGCAGTTATTGGAATTCTGCCGGATACAGAGGTGATCCGTCAAAAATTCTGTTTTGACCGGAGAGTCGTTCTGAATTCTTTCTCCATCAGCTTTGGCTCCTTCAAAAAGGACAAGGTGGGAGATATTCTTCATATTCAGGTGATGGATGGAAATAACGATGTGGTATTCAGTGAAGATGTTGAAGTCAAGGATATCACGCCCAATGCTGAATTTACAGTAAATATGGATCAGGCAGTCGTGATCCCGAAAGGGGTAACCTGTTGTATCCGTATGACCTGCAGCAGTGATGATACACCATACGCACTGATACCTACGGTCAATACCACAAACCGTACAGATCCTAATACCTATATGTCTACCTTAAAAATGCAGACACACGCAAAGTCTATGAATATTTCTTATTCATACAGCTATCGCCAGCTTTTCCCAATGGTGCTTTTTGTATTAGAAATACTTGTTCTTTTCGTGATCATATTTGAGCGTATGACTGAATATTCTGCCCGTTATTACAAACGCCGCCAGAAGGAGATCAAACATAGCAAAAAGCATAAGAGAACCACACGCCGTTCTCCTCGTAATTTCGTGAAATGGGTACTCAGCGATCCATCCGTGCTGTTGGTTGTCCGGATACTGATCATTATTTTAAATCCTCTTTTCCTTGCATCAATGCTGGAAATGATGAACGGGACATTTCTGACGATCCTGCCAAATGTATGGCTGTTTACATGGATCCTTCTGGGTGCGCTTGAATTTTTGTTTACTGCACTGATTGGAAATGCCGGTATTGCTATGCTGGCAATGGATCTGATCCTGTTCCCGATCGGTCTTGCCAATCTTTTTATTATGAATGTCCGTGGAACTCCATTTCTGCCCGCAGACATCCTTGGTGTCGCAACAGCCACAGAGGTTGCATCTACCTATACATTTTCTTTGACACCGGCACAGTTTGTAGTCCTTCCGGCCTTTGCGATCTGGTGTATCCTGATCTTCCGGACACGCTTCAAACATCAGAAGCGGACTATATCTAAAAAGGTGATACGTTTTGCTTCCACTTTAGTGCCAGGCATTGCGATTATTGGTATTTTGTATAATACCAATATTCTGCCGGCATGCGGTATTGAGGATAATGTCTGGAATAAAGTGTCCTCCTGCAAAGCCAATGGATTTTATATGAATTATTTCATTAATCTCCATTATCTGCGGGTTTCCACACCATCGGGATATTCTAAGGATAAAGTGGCAGAGATTTTGAAGGATACGTCTTCTGTCCCTGCTTCCACGCAGGAAACGACCTCCGTAAAACTGGAGGATGGCAAGGGAATAACACAGGATATGCCGACAAACGCTTCATTCCAGAGTAACACCTCGATGAAGGGCAAAAAGCCAAATATCATTCTGATCATGAATGAAAGTCTTGCAGATTTTTCACTGGTGGGAGATATGCGATATAATATGGATCCTCTTCCGTTTATACACAGTCTGAAGAAAAACACCATCAAAGGACGGGATTATGTATCCGTATTCGGTGCCGGCACCAGTAATTCTGAGTTTGAGGCCATGACAGGAAATAGTATGGCATTTTTCCCAAGCGGCTGCAATGTTTACCAGCAGTTTATGCATAATTCCACCTTCTCGCTGCCTTCTTATCTGAAGGAGCATGGCTATAGCTGTAAAGCTGTCCATCCAAGTAGTGGTGCAAACTGGAATCGTGTTGCCACCTACAAGAGTATGAAATTCGATGATTTTATTACCATCGATAATTTCAAAAAGCCGGAATATGTCCGCTATATCAGTGACAAGGAAAGCTACAAAAAGGTCATTGAATTATATGAGAATAAAGGAGATAAACCGCTATATCTGTTTGACATGACCATTCAGAATCATGGTGGTTATCTGACCAATACCAACTGGAAAACACCTGTTTCTGTGGAGGGCTCCTATTATACGGAAGCAAAAGAATATCTTTCAGCCATTCATGTATCCGACCAGGCATTCCAGTATCTGATCGACTATTTTTCCAAGCAGACAGAGCCAACGGTCATCTGTATGTTTGGCGATCATTTTCCGTCCATTGAAACCTCTTTCTATGAGGAGCTTCTCGGAAAACCGCAGAGCGACTGGGATCTTGAGGATATCCAGAAGCGTTATGCTGTACCGTTTATCATATGGGCAAATTATGATATTCAGGAGGAGCAGAATGCGGTGATCAGTAACAATTATCTGGAAAATATGATCCTGAAGCAGGCAGGAATTGAACTGCCTCTATATAATCAATATCTGGAGAAGCTGTCCAAAGAAGTACCTGCTATGAATGTAAACGGTTATATGGACACAGACGGAAAATGGCATAATTACAATGAGGATGAGACCGATACCATCAAAACTCTGCTGGATGATTATGAGATCCTGCAGTATGGCTATTACAGCGATATGGATAAGGATAAAATGAGTGAACTTTTCAAAATGAAGCACTAAACAGAAAGGAAGATTTTACGTGAGTAATCTGGAAAATAAGGAGCTGGAACAGCTTGCCAGCCTTTTACGCAAAGAAAATACAAAAGAACATTTAGACCGGCTGGTAAAATGTCTGGAAAAAAGCAATTTATATGTACCGGCAGCGTTTCCTCCCGATACAGACCCGGCATTGATCCGTAAGATAGCCTCTGCCGCCGGAAAAGAGCAGAAGATACCGGAGGGGATTTCTCCACGTCCGTCTGTATTGCAAAATAATCAGGGCAAACGTTTTCTTCCGGTTTTTACATCACAGGAGCAGGCGATCAAAGGAGATCAGCAGTTTCCTCTGATTCTGACGATGCCTTTTTCCACCTGTCTTGATCTGGTGGGCGGAGATGAAACCATTGAAGGCATCATATTAAATGCCTTTGATCAGGGGATTCCTCTGAATGTTAATAAAAACACCGGTGACCAGAATGCACAGCCGCCACAACTGACGGAGACACAGCTTCATGCTATTGCCCGCCAGAGAGTAGAGGCAGAGCTGCTTCCGGAAATGTTGTTTGAGAAAAGATCTGAGGCAATACATTTATTGCGGGAGGACTGCGGTTTCCAGATGCTTCAGCTATATAAAGAAGCTTATCCTGAATTACTCCCATGCCCTTATGAGGAAGACGATTTTGATTTTCTGTCCATCAATGCCAGAGAAGATCTTACGGTGATCCGTATTACTATGCCTTCTCAGCATATATATGCCGGAATCTGTCCGATCATATTGATCCGATGGAATCCATTAGACGATTCGATCCGCTATTTTGCCGTTGTAAAGGGTGAGAATGCGGGAGAGGCACAGCTGTTTGAGGCTCTGCCGGATGGCTCCAAACGAGATTTCGGTGCAGCTCCGGCCGACGGAAGCGAACTGCAGTATATGATCGATTTCGAAGATGAAAGAAAGGCTTAATAATTACTATGAAAAAAAAGCATTGTTTTATAACCTGGATCTTAACCGGCTGCCTGATCCTTGGAGGTTTGACCGGCTGTTCCAACGACAAACAAACATCCACAGACCGCTCCGGCAATTCTCCGCAGAGTACTCAGGCAGCAGAGTCTATGACAGGACATAACGAAAATGAGGATTCCAATCTTGGTGCCTGGGGACGGGCTATGGGAGCTGTTCTGATCTCCATTAACGACGGAAATCCTTATTATTTTGGTGGTTATGAAGCGACAGATGCCAACAAAAAGGCTGCCAGAAACATTCTGAAATCAAGCTGGAACATATCCAGCCGGAAGGATCTGTTAAAGCAGATTCGTTTTTTACAAAATACAGGAAGCCGGAAGGACTACCGCAGGGAGGCAAAAGACTTAAAGGCGCTTTCTGCCAGGGAACGCAAAAAAGCACTGAATCAGGTGAGTGGAGCATTAAAGACCCACTATAACAATCTGCAGTATATCTCTGATACATGGGGCAAAAAAGGACTTCTTGCATGGGATCTGTGCCGCATTTCCCATTTGGCACAGTGGGGCTATATTGCGGATTATATTAACCTGGATGAGGCGCAGGCTGTACTGGAACCGTCAGCCTCCCGTCTCCGCAAAAGTTTTGACAACTGGGATGACATTGTAAGTAACTGGCTGGATGGTTATGCCTATTCCAGTGCTATTGAGATCCGCTCCATCGAAAAAACGGATTATACCAGTCGACAGGAGATTTATCAAAAGCTCCTCTCCGAGCAGAAGGACACGGATCCATTATTTGATAATAAATTGTTTGAAGAGGATATTATTCCGCTGGGAACTGTGTCCTATGATTCTTTGATGGAAGAAATAAAAACAACACCGAAAGCCAAAAAGAAACAAAATAAGGCATCCGAAAAAAAGATGTCTCAAGGGAAGGATAGTGAGGAAAAAACACAATGAACATTTATCTGATACGTCATGGCAGACAGAGCAGTTCTGACTGTAACGTAAATGTTGATCTGGCACCGGAGGGGGAACGTCAGGCTGCCCTTTTGGGACAGCGCATGAAAAATTATCCCGTGGACGCATTATACTGCAGCGATCTGATCCGCGCAGAGCAGACGGCCAAAATTGCATTTGCCGGGCAACCGGCACTGCTAGAGCATCTGCAGATCCGGCCCGGACTGGCAGAAGTAGACTTTGGAGAGCTTACCGGCCAGCCGGATGCCGTAGTAAAACGCTTTTATGACGATTACTATCAGGAGCAGATGGACCGTTTTGCAGAGGGCAGAGTGCAGAAGGGCAACGCCTTGGACGAAGTCAACGAATTTATCGGTGATTTTTTTGTTCCAACCGAAGAAATCTGGTATCCACAAGGAGAAACCGGAGAAAGTGTCCTTGCCAGAGTCATGCCTGTCATTCAGGAATGGATCGAATCAGAATATCTGAATATTGCCGTTGTCACACATGGCGGTGTGATCCGTATTTTACTGACCGCTCTTTTTGGAGGAGATTTTGCAAAACGTTTAATGTTTGGCACTTCTCTGGAAAACTGCAGCATCACCCAGCTTCACTATGATGAAGAAAAAAATGGATTTTTTCTGGACCGCTTCAATGATTATGCGCATCTGGAACAGGATCCGTCTCTGTTACGCAATCGTTTCAAATAAACGAAAGGAGTCTGAATTATGACAAAGATTATTCTGGCATCCGCATCAGACCGCAGAAAGGATATTTTGTCACAAGTAGGGATTTCCTACGAAGTGATGCCGAGCAGTATTGATGAAGATGCGATCCAGGCTGACACACCTGCTGCACTGGTGGAAGCATTATCTGCCGCCAAAGCAGAAGATATCGCCGAACGTCTTACAAAGAATTTCGTCATTATCGGTGCGGATACTGTTGTTGTAAAGGACAATAGCATTCTGGGAAAGCCGTCCGATGAGGCAGAAGCAGCGAAAATGCTTCAGATGCTTCAGGGAAACCGCCACGAAGTATATACCGGTGTTACCCTGATCTCTGTCTCCCCGGAAGGAAAAGGACTGATCGATACCTTCCATGTCCGGACCATTGTTGATATGATCCCAATGACCGCAGCACAGATCGATGCTTACATAAAAACAGGAGAACCTATGGACAAGGCAGGCGCCTACGGCATTCAGGGCCGTGGTGCTGCATATATTCAGGATATTGCCGGAGATTATTATAATGTCGTGGGACTTCCAATCTCCACAGTACTGACCCGGTTAGCCAATATGGGAATTGATCTGTATTAAATAGTAAACCATTTATGCCACACAGAAAAATTTGTGTGGCTTTTTTATTCAAACTCTTTTCATAATTTTTGTTTTTGTTGCATAATCGGTGTTCTAGGCGTATAATAAACACCGTTATGATTTTTGGTAACCTGTTCGTATTACGAAAAACATAACACGAATATGTAGAGATAATATAGGAGGTTGATTATGATCAGAGTAGGAATTATCGGTTCAACAGGATATGCAGGACAGGAGATCGTGCGTATTTTACTTCGCCATCCAGAGGCAAAAATTGTCTGGTATGGCTCACGCTCCTATATTGACAAGCGATATAGTGAAGTTTTTGGAAATATGTTCCAATTAGTAGAAGACATCTGCAAGGGAGAAAATATGAAAGAACTTGCAGATCAGGTGGATGTTATATTTACTGCCACACCTCAGGGCTTATGTGGCTCACTGGTAAACGAGGAAATTTTGTCAAAGGTAAAGATTGTGGATCTCAGCGCAGATTTCCGAATCAAGGATGTAGACAAATATGAAAAATGGTACGGAATCCATCATGAAAGTCCGGATTTTATAAAAGAGGCTGTATATGGTCTTTGCGAGATCAATAGAGAGGATGTCAAAAAGGCACGTCTGATCGCTAATCCCGGATGTTTCCCGACATGCTCCATTCTGTCTGTTTATCCCCTTGCCAAAGAGGGAATTATTGATATGAGTACCGTGATCATTGATGCCAAATCAGGAACCTCCGGTGCCGGACGTGGTGCCAAGGTTGCCAATCTGTATTGCGAGGTTAATGAAAGCATTAAAGCATATGGTGTGACAACTCACCGCCACACCCCGGAGATCGAGGATCAGCTCAGCTATGCCTCAGGAGAAGATGTGATTCTGAACTTCACCCCTCATCTGGTGCCAATGAACAGAGGTATCCTTGTTACTGCATATGCTTCTCTGAAAAAGAATGTCACTTACGAGGATGTGAAAGCCATCTATGATAAATATTACAAAGAGGAGTATTTTGTCCGTGTTCTTGATAAAGATGTCTGCCCGGAGACACGCTGGGTAGAGGGCAGCAACTTTGTCGATGTTAATTTCCGGATCGACCCGCGTACCAACCGTGTCATTATGATGGGTGCCATCGACAATCTGGTAAAAGGCGCTGCCGGTCAGGCTGTCCAGAATATGAATCTGTTATTTGGACTTCCTGAAAATCTCGGTCTGGAAATGCCTCCGGTATTCCCATAAATAAAAGCGTTATTCCGAGAAACAGACCAGATCATTGAATATAAACAACAAAGCAGAATTTATAATTCTGCCCGCAGTCAATGGAGGATTAAAATGAGTGCAGAAGAAAAAAGTACATATATGAGTGAGATCGTAGGAAAGGCAGAAACTCTGATCGAGGCCCTTCCTTATATCCGTGATTTCAATAATAAGATCGTTGTTGTCAAATATGGCGGTAGTGCCATGCTGGATAAAAAGCTGGAAGAAAGTGTGATTCAGGACGTTGCCCTCTTAAAGCTGGTTGGTATGCAGCCGATCATTGTTCATGGAGGTGGCAAGGAGATCAGTAAGTGGATTGACAAGGTAGGAAAGGAAACGGAATTTGTTGATGGTTTCCGTAAAACAGACAAGGAAACTATGGAAATTGCAGAAATGGTATTAAACCGTCTCAATAAATATCTGGTACAGATGGTAGAACGTCTGGGCGTTAAGGCAGTAGGTATCTCCGGAAAAGATGGAGGACTTCTGCAGGTGGATCAGAAAAAGCCAAACGGTAAAGATATCGGTTATGTGGGAGATGTTAAGAAGGTAGATACTCTCGTGATCGATACCCTGCTTGCCAATGATTTTATTCCGATCATCGCACCGATTGGTCTCGGTGAGGACGGCGAGACCTACAATATCAATGCTGATGATGCTGCCTGTGCCATTGCCGGTGCTCTGGGAGCAGAAAAGCTTGCATTCCTGACAGATATTGAGGGTGTCTGCAAGGATCCAAAGGACCCTTCGACCCTGATCTCTGTGATGAGTCTTGAAGATGCCCATAATCTCATTGAAGACGGTACCATCAGCGGTGGTATGCTGCCAAAGGTTACAAACTGTGTGAATGCAGTCAATGCCGGTGTTGGAAGAGTACATATCCTGGATGGACGTATTGAGCATTGTCTTCTTCTGGAGTTCTTTACCAAAAAAGGTATCGGAACGGCGATCATTGACACAGAAGGCGGTCTTTACGAAAACGAACGCATTTAATGATTTTACTCAATATAAACGGATAAATACCGGGATATATGCAGGAACCGGATTGAAAATTGACAGAACGGAGGATGAATATGGATATTCAGAAAGCAGATCAGCATTTTATACATACTTACAATCGTAAAATAACATTTGTCAAAGGGGAAGGAATGTATCTCATTGACGATACAGGCAGAAAATATCTTGATATGGGTGCCGGCATTGCCGTTTCTGCCCTTGGCTACAGCAACGACGAGTACAAACAGGCATTGAAGGATCAGGTGGATCAGTTGATCCATATTTCTAATCTTTACTTTAATGAGCCTGCCGTCAAGGCTGCCGGTTATCTCTGTGAAGCATCGGGAATGGACCGTGTTTTCTTTACCAACAGCGGAGCAGAAGCCATTGAGGGAGCATTAAAACTGGCACGTAAATATGTCCGCACCAAAACCCCTGAAAACAAAGGTGATATCATTGCCATGGAACATTCTTTCCACGGTCGTACCATGGGTGCACTGTCTGTAACCGGTACAAAGCATTACAGAGAACCGTTCGAGCCATTGATCGGCGGCGTTTCTTTTGCAAAATATAATGATTTAGACAGCGTTAAGGCTCTGATCACACCGGATACCTGTGCTATTATTATGGAGTCCCTGCAGGGAGAGGGCGGTATCCATCCAGCTACAGAGGAATTTATGAAAGGGGTTCGTGCTCTTTGTGATGAGAATGGCATTGTGCTGATCTTGGATGAGATCCAGTGCGGTATGGGCAGAACCGGTGAAATGTTTGCATTCCAGCATTACGGTATCCAGCCGGATATCATTACCAGTGCAAAGGCACTGGGCTGTGGTGTGCCGGTAGGTGCTTTTGCAGCCAAAGAAGAGATTGCACGGGCTTTAGTTCCGGGAGACCACGGAACAACCTATGGCGGTAATCCACTGGCAACAGCGGCTGTCTGCAAGGTATTTGAAATTTTCAAAAAAGAGCATATTGTTGAACATGTCAAAGAGCTTACCCCTTACCTCCGGGAAAAGCTGGAATCGCTTGCTGCAAAGCATGCATCCATGAAGGAGGTTCGCGGCATCGGTTTTATGCAGGGGATCGAATCCGATATTCCGGCAGGAGATATTGTGGGTGCCGCCCAGGAAAAGGGACTGATCCTGATTTCCGCCGGTACCAATATTATCCGTATTGTTCCTCCTCTGATTGCAGAGAAAGAGCATATTGACGAAATGTGTCGTATCCTTGATGAAATCTTTACCGAAAAAGAAGCATAGACTACAAATACAGCGATTGATACAAATGAACATACATATACACAACAAACGGGTCCGAAAGACCCGTTTGTTGTGTATAGATCTTTTTATTATGGGAAAACTAACCAAAATGAAGGGAGGTTCTTCTATGTGGGGAATGATCATTTCTTTGATCTCCGGTGTTCTGATGAGTGTGCAGGGAGTGTTTAACACAGAGGTAACAAAACAAACCAGCGTCTGGATCTCCGCTGCCTTTGTGCAGCTTACTGCCTTGATTGTCTGTATCGCAGCCTGGTTTCTGACGGGAAGAGACGGACAGATTGCCGGTATTATGCGTGTTCATCCACGTTATATGCTGTTAGGCGGTGTCATTGGCGCCTTTATCACATACACCGTCATTATCAGCATGAATCAGCTTGGTCCCGCCAAAGCAGTTATGTTGATTGTCGCGGCCCAGTTGATTACAGCCTATCTGATCGAGGTTTTTGGACTGTTTGGTGTGGAACGCGTAGGCTTTGACTGGTTGAAGCTTTTGGGAACTGCACTCTTTTTGGCAGGGATCATAATTTTTAAAAAAAATTAATAAATTTTTTCCCGGTGGCTATTGTTTTTTTGGCTGGAATCGTTAGAATAGAGATAGGTTCGCAATTAAAATGACATATATCTGCTATGAATTTCATTCGTAGGAGGTATTATGAAACGTCAAACATTGATCACAATAGGAATATGTATCTGTTTTCTGGTGCTGTCCGGCTGGTTCTATATGAGATCTACAGCAGGATCAGCCCCAAATACACAGGAATGGATATCCGTTCAGAACACACCGACTCCATCTCTGACGGGGGATGTGTCTACAGGTAAGGATACTGCTGATAATGGGGAATGTGCAGTATATATCTGCGGTGCAGTAAAAAATCCGGGGGTTTACCGCTTTACAGGAGATGCCAGAGTCTGTGACGCCGTGGAAGCAGCAGGCGGTTTTCGCAAAAAAGCAGACCGTGCTGCGATCAACCAGGCACGGCCGTTAAATGACGGGGAGCAGATTACGATCCCCCAAAAAGGGAAAAACACCGGTTTTGCAAAGAAACAATCTGTCGGGGAAGGCAGGGAATCCGGGCTGGTCAATATTAATCAGGCGGATCTGGCGGAGTTGATGACACTTGCCGGGATTGGCGAGGCAAAAGCCCAGTTGATCATCGATTACCGCACAGAAAACGGAAGCTTTGCTTCTGTTGAGGATATTATGAAGATTTCCGGGATTAAAGAGGGGATATATAACCGGATCAAAGATCAGATCACAGTGTAAAAGAATCAATGAAAAGTTTAGGGGGAGCGTTATGGCGAGAAAGGTTCTGGTTGTTGACGATGAAAAGCTTATTGTAAAAGGAATCCGTTTCAGTCTGGAACAGGATGGAATGGATGTAGATTGTGCCTATGACGGGCAGGAGGCTCTGGATCTGATCCAGAAGAATGAATATGATGTTGTATTACTGGATGTGATGCTTCCGGTTCTCACCGGTTTTGAAGTCTGCCAGCAGGTACGGGAATTTTCTGATGTTCCAATCATCATGCTGACCGCAAAGGGCGATGATATGGATAAGATCCTTGGTCTCGAATACGGTGCGGATGATTATATCACCAAACCATTTAATATTCTGGAGGTAAAGGCCAGGATCAAAGCAATTATCCGTCGCAGCAATGCAGGTCACTCCCATGACGAAAATCCAAAGCTTCTTACATATGATGTATTAAAGGTAGACTGCGATAGCCGCAGAGCCTATATCGACGAAAAGGAAGTGAACCTGACTGCAAAGGAATTTGATCTTCTGGAGCTTTTGATGGTTCACCCGAATAAAGTCTACAGCCGTGAGGAACTGTTAAATACTGTCTGGGGCTATGATTATCCGGGAGATGTCAGAACAGTGGATGTCCATATCCGCCGTCTCCGTGAAAAAATCGAAAACAAACCAAGCGATCCAAAGTATATACATACAAAATGGGGCGTTGGCTATTATTTTCAGAAATAAACCGGCTGCGACTTCCGGATTACTAAAATAAATGCTTCAAATGGCAGGGAAGGGTGCGCTTTGAAACAATTTCTTGGCAAAGTTCTGTATTTTCTCCGCAGTATGCGGATACAGGTACTGATTGTATTTTTGATGATGGGACTGGTTCCCCTGTATATCTTTTCTATAATTATTACAAATGCATATGAGTCAAAGCTGGTGTCCCAGCGTGTCGATGAGCTGCAGTCCTACGGAACCATGATCTCCAATCTGGTGGTGTCCTCCGGTTATCTGGTGGATCACGACAGTGAGGAGGTTGTGGAAGAGGCGGCACAGATTGCTGAAATTTATCAGGGACGTATTATTCTGGTAGATCAGAACCTCCGCATCATTCATGATACTTATGGACTGGAGAACGGCAAAACAGTTATTTCCACAGAGGTTGTAAAATGTTTTAACAGCGATAACGGAAAATACATAAATGAGCTGGGAGAGTATGTTCAGTTTACCATGCCCATTATAAATTCCAACAAACAGACAACCGATGGTGTCGTCATCATGAGCTTTTCCACGAAAAATCTTCATCAGATGGCGGATGCCGTCAAACGTCAGGTATACATTATCCTGTTGATATTAACAATTCTGGTGCTTTTGGGTGCTTTGCTTTACTCCACCCTTCTGGCACGCCCATTAAAGCAGATTACATCCTCGATCAACGAAATATCCCAGGGGGATATGAGTGTAAAGCTTAACATGCATGGTTTTTCGGAGATCAGCAGTATTTCTGATTCTTTCAATCAGATGATCGATGTCATCCGAAATCAGGACACGGCACGTCAGGAATTTGTTTCCAATGTTTCCCATGAGTTAAAGACACCGATTGCTTCTATGAAGGTCCTGGCCGATTCCCTGCTTTCACAGGAGGGAATGCCGGAGGAAATCTACCGGGAATTTCTCGGTGATATCACCAATGAGATCGAGCGTATGACAAAGATCATTAACGATCTGCTCTCCATGGTCAAAATGGACAAGAATACGTCTCAGGTAGAAGTTGTCAACACAAGCATCAACGATCTTCTGGAGCAGCTTTTAAAGCGACTCAGACCGATCGCGGCAGAACGTAACATTGAGCTGATCTACGAAAGCTATCGTCCTGTCATGGCAGATATAGATGAAACCAAAATGTCAATCGCATTAAATAACCTCATTGAAAATGCCATCAAATACAACTATGACGATGGCTGGGTCCGCGTAACGCTCAACGCCGATCACAAGTTTTTCTATGTCACGGTACAGGACTCCGGCGTTGGTATCCCGGAGGATGTTCAGGATAATGTATTCGAGCGTTTTTACCGAGTGGACAAGGCGCGTTCCAGAGATACCGGCGGTACCGGACTGGGACTTTCCCTGACCCGTAGTGCCGTACTTTTACATCGAGGTTCCATTAAGCTATATAGTAAAGAAAAGGAGGGGACGACATTCACTGTCCGTATCCCGTTAACTTATGTTCCATAATATACCAATATCCCAAAATGCAAGATATCTATGGAATCAACACTGTTACCCGTCAGCATATGCTTATCATATCATCGCCGGAAAGGAGGACCACATGCCGATTAGCACAGATACAACATCCAAAAATATTCATCTGTTACGATTGGGCTTTTGCGCCTGTGTCCTGTTTTTGGTACTTCTCTTTTGTGGTGGTTGTTCTTTCCATAAGGAGAAAGAATATACCGGCTATTATGTATTTTGTCCCGATGCCAATGAAACAAAAGTGGGATTTGAAAAATATACGCCAGAGTCCCGGAAACGGGATGATCTCGTCAATGAATTTCTGACAAGACTTCAGTCGGAGCCAAAGGATCTCGGACTGCGAAAGGCATTACCGGACGATGTTACAGTAGATGATTTTATTTTCGAAGACTCCGGCCAGTTGTCTCTGTACTTAAGCTCCGGTTATGGAAAGATTAAAGGTGTCTCCGAAATTCTCCGTCGGGCTGCCATTGTAAAAACACTCTGTCAGATCCGCGGAGTCAGCAGTGTACAGTTTTATGTTGCCGGTCAGCCCCTGACTGATTCTAATCTGGACGCTGTAGGATACATGACTGCCGATTCCTTTATTGACAATACCGGCGGAGAAACCACCTACAAACAAAATGCCACATTAAATATGTATTTTAGCGACAAAACAGGAAGCCACCTTGTCAAGGTTCCTGTAGACATCACCTATGATGCAACCATTCCACTGGAGCAGCTTGCCGTAGAGCAGTTAATCCGTGGACCTTATTCTATTGATGGTGTGGACCCTGACGAGATCAAAGCAACGATACCGGAAAAAACAGAGCTTAACAAAATCTCTGTCAAAGAAAATACCTGTTATGTTGATTTCTCTGAAGAATTTCTCAAAAAACGTACCAATATTTCCGCAGAGACAACCATTTATTCTGTTGTAGATACTCTTGCAGAATTATCCAATATCAACAAGGTACAGTTTAGTATTAACGGAGAACAGGTGCTTTTATATAACGATACCATTGATTTCGGTTCTGCCTTCGAACGTAACCTGGATATTGTCGATCAGGAATAGGAGGAACAACTATTAAACGACCATTTTTATGGATTTTTGCTGGAATAACCATATTATTTCTTTTATACCGGGCCATTTATTCTGAAAAGGATGATGCCCGGTATTATTGTTTTAACGGGATCTGGGAGGATCAGACCTCTGCTTCAGCCACCGGAACGATTGATCAGATCTACATGGAACAGGGAAAAGAGGACCGGATCGTCCTGTATCTGAAAAACTGCCGTATTCATCTGACAACTGATACACAAGTGTATTTCCAAAAGAAATTGTATATTTCTATTTCCGGAAAACCCCCTCTGCAGCCTGGAAACACTCTTTTTCTGAATGGAACACTTCTGGAATTTCCGATTGCCACCAATCCCGGTATGTTTAATCGCCGGGAATATTACAAAGAGAAAGGAATTTACTATGAATTCAGAGCTGATTCCTTTCAGGTACTGCAGTACAATATAGATCCCATCAAAAATATTCTGTATCATATCCGGGACAGAATCGGTCTTGTATACCAGACCTGTCTGCCCCCAAAAGAAAGCGGCATTGTATCTGCAATGATCCTTGGAGATAAATCTCTTCTGGATATGAATATCCAGAAGCTGTATCAGGAAAGCGGGATTGGACATCTGCTTGCCATCAGCGGACTTCATGTGTCGATCCTTGGCATGGCTCTGCGAAAGCTCCTCAAAAAACTCTATGTTCCGGAAAAAAGCGCCATCCCTGTATGCATCCTTCTGGTCGCTGCTTATGGCCAGATGACAGATTTCAGTATCTCTACCAGCCGGGCTGTCATTATGATGATCCTTTTGCTTGCTGCTGATCTGTTCGAGCGGACTTATGACGGCAAAAACGCTCTTGCATTGGCTGCCGTGATCATATTACTGCAAAAACCTTTCGCACTTTTTTCATGCAGCTTTCTTCTTTCTTTTGGCGCAATGGCTGGGATTTATCTGGTACTACCTGTACTGGAGCAGGTGTGGTTTGGGGACCCGTGGGCCAAACGACGCAAACGCCGGAGATTACATCATCTTGACAGGGAACTCCTCGCCAATAAACGCACCGGCAGATTCCGGATCTTTTGCTGGCAACAGGGGCAGAAGATAGGACAAATGCTTTTGGTAAGCAGTTCTGTTCAACTGACTACACTGCCTGTTGTTTTATATTTCTTCTTTGAAATCCCTCTGTACGGCATCGTGATCAATCTTTTTGTCATCCCATTGTCATCCCTTCTGGTGGTTTTTTCCTTTGTGGGAGGGGTCATTGGCTGTATCTGTTTACCAGCAGCAAAATTTATTCTCTCCAATGCCTTCTGGCTGCTAAAACTTTATGAACAGATCTGTCTGATCTTTCAAAAGCTGCCGGGCCATATGCAGATCTTTGGCCGTCCGGTTTGGTGGCAGCTTCTGTTATATTACCTGATGCTGATCCTTGTCCTGCTTTGTCTTATGTATTTTCTCTACAAAATTGACGAGGCAGAATATCAAAGGCTGCCTTTACAACCTGAAAAAAACAGAAAAAAACTAAAATATATCGGAAAAGTATTACCTGTCCTCTGTATTATATTTATCGTGCATATTCCCTCCGGCACATTTGAAATGACCATGCTTGATGTGGGTCAGGGAGATGGCATATACCTTCACACACCGGCACATCAGGATATTCTGATCGATGGCGGAAGTACCAGTGAAAAGCAGGTGGGAAAATACCGCATCCTTCCATTTCTTAAATCAAAAGGAATCCGACAGATCGATTATCTGATCGCAACCCATGCAGACGAGGATCATATTAACGGCCTGGAGGAGCTGTTAAAACTGAGTGGCGACGGGTATAAGATCCGACAGCTTCTTCTGCCGGATGTCGCAGACAAAAAACAGAGCGGCTATGTTTTGCTTCGTAAAGCAGCAAAACAAAAACATATTCCGGTCCGGTATTTGTCCACCGGGAGTTATTTCCGATCCGGCGGTGTTTCCTTTTTCTGTCTGAATCCATCAGCAGGCAGCTCCTTTGACTCAGCCAATGCAGAATCCATCACACTTAGTATGCAGTATCAGGACTTTTCATGTCTGTTTACCGGAGATCTGGAAGGAGCAGGAGAGGAAGCGCTTCAGCGAATTGTCAGTTCATCTCCTTTAAGACAGTCCTATCATATTCCAGAACATTACACTGTCCTGAAGGTGGCACATCATGGCTCGAAAAATTCCACCGGTGAAGAACTTCTCGATATTCTTAAGCCGGAATATGCCCTGATCTCATGTGGCAGAAAGAACCGGTACGGTCATCCCCACCGGGAGCTTCTTGATCGTCTGGCAGACACCGGAGCAGAGATTCAGCGAACCGATGAAAAAGGAGCCTTATCCGTTATCCTCCGGAATGGAAAACCGTGTGTGACAGGCTATCTGGACAATCAGGACTATCAGGACAATCAGATTTCAAAAAACAAATGACAAACAATTTGCTTTGTGCTACAATGAAAATATCTTTGATTAAGTGAAGATATAAATACAAATAGAGGAGGCTTATCATGGACTACAAGAATGCAGGCGTTGACATTGAGGCGGGCTATAAGGCAGTAGAGCTTATGAAAAAGCATGTTGCCAGCACGATGAGAAACGAGGTGCTGACAGATATTGGTGGATTTTCAGGGGCATTTTCCCTGGATAGTTTTAAGGGGATGGAGCATCCAACCCTGGTTTCCGGTACAGACGGAGTAGGAACCAAGTTAAAAATTGCCTTTGAGTTGGACAAGCACGACACGATCGGCATCGACTGCGTGGCAATGTGTGTAAATGACATTGCATGTGCCGGTGGAGAGCCATTATTTTTCTTAGATTATATTGCCTGTGGCAAAAATGAACCAGAGAAGATCGCACAGATCGTCAGTGGTGTTGCTGAGGGCTGTCGTCAGTCGGATGCAGCACTGATCGGTGGTGAGACAGCAGAGATGCCCGGATTTTATCCGATAGATGAGTATGATCTTGCCGGTTTTGCCGTAGGAATCGTAGACAGAGACAAAATGATCACCGGAAAGAGCATTGCAAAGGGTGATGTACTGGTAGGTATCGCATCCTCCGGTATTCACAGCAATGGTTATTCTCTGGTGCGTAAAGTATTTGATATCAACAGGGACAATCTGAACCGTTCTTATGAATGTCTCGGCGGCAAGACGCTGGGTGAGACCATTCTGACGCCAACCATTATCTATGTTAAAGCATTAAAGAGCGTAAAAGATGGCGGTGTAACCATAAAAGGCTGCAGTCATATTACCGGTGGCGGATTCTATGAGAATATTCCAAGAATGCTTCACGATGGCGTGCGTGCCAAGGTAAAGGCAGACAGCTATCCGATCCCTCCAATCTTCTCCATGCTTGCAAAGGACGGAGATATTGCAAAGGAAATGATGTACAATACATACAATATGGGTATTGGTATGCTTCTTGCAGTGGATGCTGCTGACGCAGATAAGACCGTCGAACTTGTTAAGAAGTCCGGACAGAATGCTTATATTATCGGCGAGATCACTGAGGGCGAAAAGGGCATTGATTTAGTATAATTATTATTTATGATATCGCTGCCCACTGCGTCATTGCTGCGACGGGCAGTCAATAATGGAGGAAACTATGCAAAAGATTGCAGTATGCGTATCCGGCGGAGGAACAAATCTCCAGGCGATCATTGACGCCGTATCAGATGGCACGATCCGCAATACAGAGATTGCTGTAGTGATCAGCAACAAGGAAAATGCATATGCGCTGGAGCGTGCATCTAAGGCAGGAATTCCGGCTAGATGTATCAGCCCCAAGTCATATGAATCAAGAGATTCCTTCGCAGATGCCATGTTAGATACATTAGAAGAATATAATGTTGATCTGGTGGTACTTGCCGGTTATCTGGTGATCGTACCTGCAAGGATGATCGAGAAATATCATAATCGTATCATTAATATCCATCCTTCCCTGATCCCGGCACACTGTGGAATGGGATATTATGGATTAAAGGTTCATGAAAGTGTTCTGGCAATGGGCAATAAAGTAACCGGTGCCACGGTTCACTTCGTCGATGAAAAAGCAGATCATGGTCCGATACTTCTTCAGAAGGCAGTAGAGGTTCAGGAGGGAGATACCCCTGAGATTCTGCAGAGAAGAGTCATGGAACAGGCCGAATGGAAGATCCTTCCAAAGGCGATCGATCTGATCGGTGCCGGTAAAGTAACTGTAAAAGACGGAATTGCACACATTAGTGAGTAAAGGATCTTTAATACATCACAGCGTAAATTTATGACGCCGCAGAGAGCGGCGGAATGGAGGCATAAACATGAAAGTATTAATCGTAGGAAGCGGTGGACGTGAGCATGCGATCGCATGGAGCGTGTCTCAGAGCAAAAGAGTCGATAAGATTTACTGTGCTCCGGGCAATGGCGGAATCGCCCAGATTGCAGAATGCGTTGACATCACTGCAATGGAGTTTGATAAACTGGCCGACTTTGCCGAGAAAAATCAGATTGATCTGACAATTATCGGTATGGATGATCCATTAGTTGGTGGTATTGTTGATGTTTTCGAGGAGCGAGGCTTACGTGTCTTTGGTCCCCGCAAAAATGCAGCAATCATTGAAGGCTCCAAGAGCTTTTCAAAGGATCTCATGAAGAAATATGATATTCCTACCTGTCACTATGAGACATTTCATTCTCCGGAAGAAGCTCTCCTCTATCTGGGAGGATGCAATTTTCCAATCGTATTAAAGGCTGATGGACTTGCTCTTGGAAAGGGTGTACTGATCTGTCAGAATCTGGAAGAAGCAGAAGCTGGTATTGCTACTTTGATGCTTGACAAACAGTTCGGTGATGCCGGTGATACTGTCGTGATCGAGGACTTTATGGTCGGCCGTGAGGCTTCCGTTCTCTGTTTCTGTGACGGTACCCATATCAAGCCTATGACAAGTGCACAGGATCACAAGCGTGCAAAGGATGGGGATCAGGGCTTAAATACCGGTGGTATGGGAACATTTTCTCCAAGTCCGTTCTATACCGAGGAAATTCAGCAGTTTTGCGAGGAGAAGATCTACCAGCCAACCATGAATGCCATGAAAGCAGAGGGCAGAGATTTTGTCGGTATTCTTTTCGTTGGTCTGATGATGACCGCCGACGGTCCAAAGGTCTTAGAGTACAATGCACGTTTTGGAGATCCGGAGGCCCAGGTTGTTCTTCCACGTATGAAAAATGACATCATTGACGTGATCGATGCATGTATTGACGGCAAGCTGGATCAGATTGATCTGCAGTTTGAGGATAATGCTGCTGTCTGTGTCGTTCTTGCTTCCGATGGATATCCGGAGCATTATGAGAAGGGCAAGCTTATTTCCGGACTGGAAAAATTTGATGGCAAGGATGGTTATTATGTATTCCATGCCGGCACCAAGCTGACCGATGAGGGGATTGTGACAAACGGCGGACGTGTTCTCGGTGTCACAGCCAAGGGCAAAGACTTAAAGGAAGCCCGCAAAAATGCCTATGAGGCAACCGAGTGGATTTCCTTTGAAAACAAATATATGCGTCATGATATTGGAAAAGCCATTGATGATGCCAAATAATATGTCTGAGTTATTTTCATAACCCGACACCTGATATTAGCAACTAAAATTTTGACATAAACAAGGAGGATTAAACATGTATCCATTTTCAGACGTTGAAAGCTTCGATCCTGAAATTGCAGCAGCGATCACAGCAGAAACCAACAGACAGCGCGAGAATATCGAGCTGATCGCATCCGAGAATCTTGTCAGCAAGGCAGTTATGTCCGCAATGGGAAGCACACTGACCAATAAATACGCAGAAGGGTATCCCGGAAAGCGTTATTATGGCGGCTGCCAGCATGTAGATGTTGTCGAGGATCTTGCCAGAGACAGAGCCATGGAATTATTTGGCTGCACTTATGCCAATGTACAGCCTCATTCCGGTGCACAGGCAAATATGACTGTATTTTTTGCCCTGATGAATCCGGGAGATACCTTTATGGGAATGAATCTGGATCATGGCGGACACCTGACACATGGAAGTCCTGTGAACCTTTCCGGCAAATATTTCCACTGTGTTCCTTATGGTGTCAATGATGACGGCTTCATTGATTACGATGAGGTAGAGAGAATCGCAAAGGAATGCCAGCCAAAGCTGATCGTTGCCGGTGCCAGCGCATATGCCAGAAAGATTGATTTCAAGCGTTTCCGCGAGATTGCTGATGAAGTTGGTGCTTACCTGATGGTAGATATGGCTCACATTGCCGGTCTTGTGGCTGCAGGGTATCATGAGAGCCCAATCCCATATGCACATGTTACCACGACCACAACCCACAAGACTCTTCGTGGTCCTCGTGGAGGTATGATCCTTTCCAGCAAGGAGTTTGCAGAGGAGCATAAGCTGAATAAGGCTCTGTTCCCTGGAATCCAGGGTGGTCCTCTGATGCACGTTATCGCTGCAAAGGCTGTCTGCTTCAAAGAAGCACTGGATCCAAGCTTTAAGGAATACGGCAAAAATATCATTGATAATGCCCAGGCATTGGCCAAGGGTCTTCAGAGCCGTGGTCTTAAGATTGTATCTGGCGGTACCGATAACCATCTGATGTTAGTTGATCTTGCAGATAAGGGTCTGACAGGTAAGGAAGTAGAGAAGTGGCTTGATGAGGCACATATCACCTGCAACAAAAACACCATTCCAAACGATCCACAGTCTCCATTTGTCACAAGTGGTATCCGTCTTGGTACAGCTGCTGTAACAACCAGAGGCTTTAATACCGATGATATGGATCAGGTTGCAGAGGCAATCGCACTGATGGTAAACGATCCGGAAGCAAACAAAGAGAAGGCGACAGCAATCGTAAAGAGCCTGACCGACAAATACCCATTATATGAATAATCACTTATTCTGACCCATATGGCAGAATAAGCAATAACAAGTGGTTAAGACCACTTTCATAAAATCCTGCGTAACAACTCACAGGAAAGCAGACGGGGCACCTTTTTCTTTCAAAGGTGCCTGTGCTTTTATCATTTGATGCAAGGGGGTAAGTTACTATGTCCTACAAACAGGAATACTATGAAAATATCGCAGAAAATATGATTGGCAAGTTTAATGCCAGAGGAATTGAGGGATACTATTGTACAGACCGCGAGGAAGCCAATGCAAAGGCAAAGCGTTTTCTGACGCCCGGATGTACCATTTCCTGGGGCGGCTCTGAAACACTGCAGGAGATCGGACTGTTAGATGATCTCAAAGAGTCCGATTATGCCTTATTTGACCGTGCAGAAGCGGTTACTCCGGAAGAAAAACGGGAAATGTACGGCAAAATCGTTACCTCCGATGTCTATTTTATGAGCTCCAATGCCATTACGATCGACGGAGAGCTGGTCAACATTGACGGAGTCGGCAACCGTGTTGCCTGTCTCTGCCACGGCCCACAGCAGGTCATTGTGATCGCCGGTATGAATAAGATCGTTCCGGATGTCCGCAGCGGCATTGCAAGAGTCCATAATATGGCTTCACCGCCAAATGCGCTGCGCCTCGGACTGAAAACTCCATGTGCCCAGTATGGCAGGTGTGCTGACTGTCTGAGCAGTGACTGCATCTGCTCCCAGACAGTAGTAACCAGATTTTCCAGAATTCCCGGCAGGATCAAGGTAATCCTTGTGGGAGAGGAGCTTGGTTACTAAACAGCCAATATCATAATATCTATCAGAGAATCAGGTGCATTCTCAGGAAAGGATTGAATACAAATGTGCAAAAATAAGCCAGATCAGACACATGGAACATGTGTCCATGTAGAAGTCAACGTAACAAAGATCGTAAAATATGTATGCATTACAGGTATCGCCATTGTAGGAATTATCTTTGGCTGCAGTGCCTGGGCAGAAGTACAGAAGGGAAATATCGGCAGTTCTGCTGAATAAATATTTATGGGAAAAGAGTTATTTATTGCGGAGAAACCAAGTGTGGCAAAGGAATTTGCCAAAACCTTAGGAGTAAACGGAAATGCCGGCAATGGCTATCTGGAATCCTCCGATTATGTGGTAACCTGGTGTGTCGGTCATCTGGTCACCATGAGCTATCCGGAGGTCTATGACCCGGCACTGAAAAAATGGTCTTTAAATACCATTCCCTTTATGCCGGAAAAGTTCCTTTATGAACTGATTCCGGATGTAAAGAAGCAGTTTAATATCGTAAAAGGGCTGTTAAACCGTCCCGATGTGGAGCGGATTTATGTCTGTACCGACTCCGGACGGGAGGGAGAATATATTTACCGTCTGGTGGATCAAATGGCAGAAGTTTCTGACACCAAAGAGAAGCGACGTGTCTGGATCGACTCCCAGACCGAAGAGGAGATCCGCCGCGGTATCAAGGAGGCAAAGCCCCTGTCGGAATATGACAATCTGGCAGCCTCCGCATATCTCCGCGCCAAAGAAGATTATCTGATGGGCATCAATTTTTCCCGTGTTCTTTCTTTAAAGTACAGCCAGACCATTATGAACTACCGGAAAGGTGCCAAATATGCAGCCATTGCCGTAGGACGTGTTATGACCTGTGTACTTGGAATGGTTGTCCGCCGGGAACGGGAGATCAGAGGCTTTGTCAAAACACCATTTTACCGTGTTATGGGTCATTTTTCCTATGAAGGCAAAGAGTTTGACGGAGAATGGCGCAGCGTTGAGGGCTCCGCTTATTTTCAGTCTCCAAAGCTTTATAAAGAAAACGGTTTCAAGGAAAAACCTGAAGCACAGGTTCTATGTCAGACTCTGGGATTTCCGGCAGAAAACCCAGAAAACTGCTTCCATCCGGAGGACGGGGAAGAAACGCGCAAAGCAGTCGTAGAAAAGGTCGAACGCAAAAAAGAAAAAAAGAATCCGCCTTTATTATTTAATCTGGCAGAGCTGCAAAATGTCTGTTCCAAGCTGTTCAAGATCAGCCCTGACGAAACCTTGAAGATCGTTCAGGAGCTTTACGAGAAAAAGCTGGTTACATACCCAAGAACAGATGCCCGTGTACTTTCTACCGCCGTTTCCAAGGAGATTCACAAAAACATTGGCGGTCTGCGCAATTATCCGGTTGTACGGGAGATTGCAGAAAAGATTCTGGCCGGTTCAAGCTACCGGAAGATTGCCTCGACCAGATACTGCGATGACAAAAAGATCACGGATCACTATGCTATCATCCCGACCGGGCAGGGCTTTGGTGCGCTGCGAAGCACCAGTCTGACGGCGCAGCGGGTCTACGAGGTGATCGTACGCCGTTTCCTGTGCATTTTTTATCCTCCGGCAGAATACCAGAAGATCAGTCTCACCGCCATGCGGGAGCAGGAGCGTTTCTTCTCCGGAATCCGTATTATGCTGCAACAGGGGTATTTAGAGATTGCCGATGCGTCCTTCTCCAACAAAAAGAAAACAACGGCAAAGGAGTCCGGCGACCAGAATGCGGATAACGTCTCCGAGGAAGAAAAGGATACCTTCGATGAGGAATTGATCGCCCTGATGAAGCAGATCAAAAAAGGAACCGAAATTGATCTGAACAGTCTGGAGATTAAAGAAGGCGAGACATCACCGCCAAAACGGTACAATTCCGGTTCCCTGATCCTCGCCATGGAAAATGCCGGACAACTGATCGAAGACGAAGAGCTTCGTTCCCAGATCAAAGGAAGCGGCATTGGCACCAGTGCCACAAGAGCCGAAATTCTCAGTAAACTTGTAGCCAAAAAATACCTGAAGCTGAACAAAAAAACACAGATTATCACACCGGAATTTCTGGGGGAAATGGTCTATGACGTAGTGGATTCCTCGATCCGTTCCCTTTTAAACCCGGAACTTACCGCAAGCTGGGAAAAGGGGCTGACCTATATGGCAGAGGGAACCATCACCGAGGACGAATATATGGCAAAACTGGAAAATTATATTGCCAAATGGGTCAATGGTGTCAAAGGCCTGAATAATCAGGGATATCTGCGGAAAAAATTTGATGAAGCAGCTGTATATTACAAGAAATAAAACATATCACGTAATCTGAACACATTATATTTTAAGCTCAGAACGTAACAGGAAAGGGAAAGCTATGTACGATGCATTAAAAAACAAAAACTTATTTAATTTTGACGAGTCCATCGCCAGAGATATTTTTACCGACCGGGAGTTTCCATGGGAGGTACTGCCTCATATCGGAGAATTCATTCTGACACTGGGAGCCGGATTGCCGGCCGATGAATATGAGCAGAAGGGCGAAAATATCTGGATTGCCAGATCAGCCACCATCGCACCGACCGCATCCATCAATGGTCCATGTATCATCGGGAAAAACGCAGAGATCCGCCAGTGTGCCTTCATCCGAGGCAATGCCATTGTGGGAGAGAACTGCGTTGTAGGAAACTCCACGGAATTAAAAAATGTCATTCTCTTTAACAATGTACAGGTTCCTCATTACAATTATGTCGGAGATTCCATTCTCGGATATAAATCCCATATGGGTGCCGGTTCCATCACCTCCAATGTCAAATCTGACAAGACAAAGGTGACAATCCGCTATAATGACGATGTGATCGCCACGGGCTTAAAGAAAATGGGAGCGATCCTCGGCAATTATGTGGAGGTTGGCTGTAACAGCGTACTCAATCCGGGAACCATCATCGGAAGCAATACAAATGTCTATCCATTATCCATGGTCAGAGGATATATTCCCAAGGGAAGCATCTACAAGCGTCAGGGGGAAATTGTCGAAAAATCCATCAATTAAAATTTTTGGTGAGTTTTTTTGTCAAAAAGTGTAGACTAAATAAGAATTTTGTGCGAAAATATATTTAGGACTGCGGTGATGCCGCAGATAAAAAGCATATTGAAAGGAGTAAAATCATGGTTTATTCACAGGAAGTAGAAAACATGTGCCCTGTTGCCCAGGGTGTGCATCATGGAGCTGCACCAATCCCTGAGGAAGCAAAATGGGTTCAGGCAAAGGAAGTTAAGGATATTTCCGGTTTTACACATGGTATTGGCTGGTGTGCACCTCAGCAGGGCTGCTGCAAGCTGAGCCTTAATGTAAAGGAAGGTATCATTCAGGAGGCTCTCGTTGAGACTGTTGGATGTTCTGGTATGACACATTCTGCAGCTATGGCTGCTGAGATTCTCCCAGGTCTGACTGTTATGGAGGCTCTCAATACTGACTTAGTTTGTGATGCGATCAATACAGCAATGAGAGAGTTATTCCTTCAGATCGTTTATGGTCGTTCACAGAGTGCATTCTCTGAGGATGGACTTGCAATCGGTGCCGGTCTTGAGGATCTTGGAAAGGGCCTTCGTTCTCAGGTTGGCACTATGTACGGTACTCTGAAGAAGGGACCTCGTTACTTAGAGATGGCAGAGGGTTATGTTACTGCAATCGCATTGGATGATGAGGATATGATCATTGGTTATAAGTTTGTAAACCTTGGTAAGATGACAGATTTCATCAAGAAGGGTGATGATCCTAATACTGCATGGGACAAGGCATGCGGACAGTACGGACGTGTTGCTGACGCAGTGAAGCTCATTGATCCGAGAACTGATGAAGAGATCGCAAAATAAAGAAAAGGAGGCAAACGAATCATGGCATTATTTGAATCATATGAGAGAAGAATTGACCAGATCAACAAAGTGTTGAACAGCTATGGTATTTCTTCCATTGAAGAAGCAGAGAAAATTACAAAAGATGCTGGACTTGATGTTTACAATCAGATAAAGGGAATCCAGCCAATTTGTTTTGAGAACGCTTGCTGGGCATACATAGTAGGTGCAGCAATCGCTATTAAGAAAAACTGCCGTAAGGCATCAGAAGCAGCAGCAGCAATCGGAGAGGGTCTTCAGTCTTTCTGTATCCCGGGTTCTGTTGCAGATACACGTAAGGTAGGTTTAGGACATGGTAACCTTGGTAAAATGCTCCTTGAGGAGGATACCAAGTGCTTCGCATTCCTGGCTGGTCACGAGTCATTCGCAGCTGCAGAGGGTGCGATCGGTATCGCTGAGAAGGCAAACAAGGTTCGTAAAGAGCCACTTCGTGTCATCCTGAACGGTCTTGGTAAGGATGCTGCTCAGATCATCTCCCGTATCAATGGATTCACATTCGTTGAGACTGAGTTTGATCCATATACAAACGAGGTTAAGGAAGTATTCCGTAAGTCTTATTCTGAGGGACTTCGTGCAAAGGTTAACTGCTATGGTGCAAACTCTGTACCAGAGGGTGTTGCTATCATGCACAAAGAGGGTGTAGACGTATCTATCACAGGTAACTCTACAAACCCTACACGTTTCCAGCATCCGGTTGCAGGTACTTACAAGAAAGAGTGCCTGGAGCAGGGTAAGAAATACTTCTCCGTTGCTTCCGGTGGTGGTACAGGACGTACCCTTCACCCGGATAACATGGCTGCAGGTCCTGCTTCCTATGGTATGACAGATACTTTAGGACGTATGCATAGTGATGCACAGTTCGCAGGTTCTTCTTCTGTACCGGCTCACGTTGAGATGATGGGTCTGATCGGTGCAGGTAACAACCCAATGGTTGGTATGACAGTTGCTGTAGCAGTAGCTGTTCAGGAAGCTGCTGACGCTGGCAAGTTCTAAGAAACCGCAGATTTCGGGCGTAATTAGAATAAAACTTTTATATAAAGGAGTGCACTTCTGATGAAGTGCACTCCTTTTATTTCTTATACATATATGATCTCGGCACCGCCAAATGCAACGCTTCCCGTGATCACAAGCACCGGTGCATCCGGCAGTGGGGTGTAGCTTTTCTGATTTTTAATGTTGACCGCACCAAAAGAACAGTCAATATTGTTGATCACCTGCCAGGTCTTTGGCACATACAGCACCATATTACCAAATGCTACATCAATCTTCGTATATACCTGTTTCTCCGTAGTAAACGCATTATCATAATAAACCTTCATCTCTCCAAAACTGTTTTCCAGATGGGCACTGCGGAAATTCTGAGAATTAATATACTTGATCGACGCTCCAAAGGAATTTTCCATATGGATCACATCCTCGTCCGGTATATCTATGACATCCTCCGCATACCGGATGCTGTCATCGGATTTTGCGTGGTGGAAGATATGCCATGTATGTTTCCGCGGGAACAAAATGCTCAGACCGATGGACCCAAGGAGTGCCGCTCCCAGAACCGTCCACGGCGTCAAGGCCGTAATTCCCAGCATATCATCATAGATGCAGGCAAGAAATGCCGCTGAAAATAAAATTTCAAAAAAATTGATCGTGAAAATACCTTTAATAAAGGTCCATGCAAATATGATCGTAAAAATGATACTGATAAAGGACAGATCCGGCAGCGTTCCCAGCTTGCTTAAGATCAGCATGGCGGCTCCTGCCACAAAGAATACACCCCAGAACAGCTTATCAATACTATGTGTTGAATGATTTTTCATAATAAATACCTTACCTTTCCTTTTGATAATGATTCAGCTCCATTTGATGAATCAATGCTTTATAATAGTTTCGCGATACAAAAACCTGTTTGTGACTGTCAACAAATTCCACCACACTGGATGCCGCAATATTCTTATGGATCGAATACACTTTACGGGTATTTAATATGGCGGATTTTGATATCCGCAGAAAATGGCGGGGCAGTAGTTCCTCCAGCTCATACAGCTTCTGTCTGGTCTGGAAGATGTCCTCTGCCGTATGGACATTGATCCATTTATCCTCCGTTTCAAAAAACAGAATATCCTCCAGATTTAGAAAATACTGTACATCCCCTTTATAAAAGGTCATTCTTGGATGCTCCGGTACGGCGTCTGAAATAACCTGCTGAAGCATTTGAATCTCCTCGGTCAGTGCCGGACATCGGATAATGATCTCATTTTCATTCAGATCACTGTCCAGTTCAATCTTTATCTTCATACACACCGCCTCTCTTTATTTTCTCACTCAGCCAAGATATGTGCTTATTATAGAGAGAAACCCTGCCCTTGTAAACACAAATCACCCAAGAGGTCAAAAATCGCAGCTAACCGGTCAAAATAAGTTGCCAAACAGAGAAAAATATGATAGAATCCTTGTCTGTATTAAATTTTTAAAGATTTTGTCAAATTTATGTCAAAAACAAGAAACGAAAGAGGAGGATTCAGAAATGTTTCCATCAGATAAAGAGCACTGGCAGGAGCTTTTCCACCAGTTTGGCTCATACGTTATCGTCGGTGGCAGTGGTGCCATTATGGAGTGGTGCTGCTTTGCCGGACTTGTCTATTTTACAAGGCTGTCATACCTTTGGAGCACCATCATAGCCTTCGTGATCGGTCTTTACTTTAACTGGATGTTAGGCCGCGCCATCACCTTCAAGGATGTCGTAACAGACCGTTCTATCTGGCAGGAGATGTGCCAGATCTTTATGGCCGGTGCCATTGGACTGATCTTAAACGTAATCCTTATGTATGGACTCGTGGAGTATTATGGCATGGTTAAAATTATGGCAAAGATTACAGCAACTTTTATTGTATTTCTCTGGAACTTTGCTGTACGCAAATATTATATTTATAAGATATAATTTCAAAGACATCTTCTTTCCTTTTCCTTGGAAGAGAAGATGTCTTTTTCCTTGTGATTATTTTCCTTTAATGATAAGATAATAAAGTAACCACTCACAATAACATAATTATGATTGGAGGAAAATATGAAAAAGAAATTATCCTGTTTGATGTTGACACTGATCCTGGTGATCAGCGCACTGACCGGCTGTATGGGACAGGGGGTTGCCCTGACACTGAATGCCGACGGAACCTGTACATATATGGTGAAATATCTGTATGAAAAGGAAACCTTTCAGGAATCCATAAACCAGGCCGCTGGCACATCCCCTCTGACAACAGCTGATTTTACAAAAGCAGAGGAAACGATCAACGGTATGACATATCTTACCTTTAGCCGCCAGTTGACCTTTGCCAATGCAGAAACTATGAAAATGACTCTGACAGACCTCACGGCATATATCAATAAATTAAAAGAGGGTTCTGTCAATGCTGCATTGTATAGCACGGAAACCATCAACTCAGCCCCATTTTCCGAGATGTCCCTGGATGGCAGTACCTTTACCGCCAAAGCTACCAGCACCTCTGATTCCATGACATCTTCCATGTCATCCGATATGGCGAAGCTTTCCGACAGTGCCGCTTATGCTGAGATCGGCAAGCTGAACACCAAAGCCTTAAAGGGATATGACAGTGTTTATGCTTATATGAAATCCTGCGGACTCATTATGGATTATTCCATCACTTTTCCGGCAAATGTTACGGAAAGCAATGGAACCGTCAATGGTGCAACCGCAAGCTGGAGTACCGATACAATGCCTGCCGACAGCAGACTGATCGCTGTGACAGCCGGGAATCCTCTCTCTGCAGATACCGAGGCACCTGTGATCTCCGGAGTAAAGAACAATGGTATATACAAAAAGGCAGTAAAGCTTCAGATTACCGATAACGTAAACGTCAAATCCGTTACTGTTAACGGCATTACTATCGGTAATACCTTTCTCAAAGCTTCCAAAAGCAAAGCCTATAAGATCATGGCAACCGATGCCAACGGAAACGCATCATCCGTAAGCTTCCGTGTGGATTCCAAAAAGCCTGTGATCAAGGGCATTACAAACGGCAAAAAAGTCACAAAACCTGTCACCTTAAGATTTAAGGATAATGTGAAGGTAAAATCCGTCACCATCAATGGCAAAAATGTAAATACCAGAAAAGCAACTGTTCAGAAAAAAGGCCGTTATGTTGTTAAGGTAAAAGATACCGCCGGAAATGTAGCAAAAGCAGTTTTCCGTATCGTATAATGTAAGAATTATACAAGGGAAAATGATGAGATTACAAGATTAAAGAAAAAATATAACCCGTGGGATAGACAATATTTCCCACGGGTCATATTTTGTGATATATGATATGTTTTCTTTAATTTCCCTTAAACTTAGACTCACAATAAATGCAACGGTAGATCCGGTTCTTCCGGTCCGTGAGCTTAAACTTGTGTGGAAGCTCCTGCTCAATGGAAGTAATGCAGCGTGGATTCTTGCACTTGATAATATTCGTAACCGTTTCCGGCAGAGAAAGCTGATGCTTCTCCACGATCTCTGCGTTCTTAATAATATTGATGGTGATACTGTGATCCAAAACCCCCAGCACATTCAGATCAATGTCAAGGTCACCTTCAATCTTAATGATGTCCTTTTTGCCCATTTTATTGCTTTTTGCGTTTTTGATGATCGCCACAGAGCAGTCCAGTTTCTCCAGATTCAGATATTCATAAATCTTCATGGCACCGCCGGCCTGGATGTGATCGATCACGATTCCCTGATTCAGTCCTCCGATATTTAACATGGTATCTCCACCTCCAATAACTTCATGATCAATGCCATTCTCATATATACGCCATTCTGAACCTGCTTAAAGTAAACCGCCCGCGGATCATCATCCACATCAGTGGAGATCTCATTAACTCGTGGGAGAGGATGCAGAATGTACATATCCTTTTTTGCATACTGAAGCTTATCCTTCGTTAAGATGAAGCTGTCCTTCAGGCGGATGTAATCCTCCTCATTAAAGAAACGTTCTCGCTGCACTCTTGTCATATAAAGGATATCAAGCTTTGGCATATTCTCCTCCAGCTTGTCCGTCTCAATGTATTCAATATTGCCGGCATCCAGCACTTCACGACGCAGATAACTCGGTATCCGCAGCTCCTCCGGAGAGATCAGAACGAACTTTACATTTGGGAACCGGACCATTGTATTGATCAGAGAATGAACCGTACGTCCAAACTTAAGATCACCGCACATACCGATGGTCAGGTTGTCCAGTCGTCCCGTCTGGGTTTTGATGGTCAACAGATCTGTCAGAGTCTGGGTCGGATGATTATGTCCGCCGTCTCCGGCATTGATCACCGGGATGGAAGAGTGCATTGCTGCCACCGTCGGAGCACCCTCCTTCGGATGACGCATTGCACAGATATCCGCGTAGCAGGAGATGACACGGATCGTATCCGCAACACTTTCTCCCTTAGATGCTGAGCTGGAAGAAGCCTCAGAAAAACCAAGTACCTGTCCCCCCATATTGATCATGGCAGCCTCAAAGCTTAATCGGGTACGTGTACTTGGTTCATAAAATAAAGTAGCAAGTTTTTTACCATCACAGACATGAGCATATTTGCTCTGGTTATTCATAATGTCCTGTCCCAGTGTCAGGAGCTCATCCAGTTCCTCCATGGATAAATCCTGTGGGCTGATAAGATGTCGCATACATTTGCCTCCTATCTCAAATTTGAATTTTTTCTATTTTACTACAACTCACCTCTGATGGCAATATATTGACTTGACTTTTTAACAGGTTTCCATAATAATAAATACTGCGGGATTATTGATCCTATAACCTGTGCCGGTGCGCTGTCCGGCATAGTTTTCCATAAATAACCATCAGCGCAGAAATGAGGAAGTCTATGATAAAATTGTATGACAACGGAGTTTATCTGGTAAACGGCACAGATATCGTAGAGGACAACGGCGAAGCTGCCGCAGCTCTTGCTGCCAAATGTGGACAGGCTCCAAGTAAGGAAGAAGCTGCCAAAGGAACCATGGCGTATAGCATTTTAGAGGCTCATAACACCTCTGGCAATATGAAGCAGCTTCAGATCAAGTTCGACAAATTGACATCTCACGATATTACATTTGTCGGAATCATTCAGACAGCGCGTGCATCCGGACTGGAAAAATTCCCGATCCCATATGTTCTGACAAACTGTCATAACAGTCTCTGCGCAGTAGGTGGAACCATCAACGAGGACGATCACATGTTTGGTCTTTCCTGTGCCAAGAAATACGGCGGCATCTATGTTCCTCCTCATCAGGCAGTCATTCACCAGTATGCCCGTGAGATGCTGGCAGAGGGTGGTAAGATGATCCTTGGTTCCGATTCCCATACACGTTACGGTGCCCTTGGTACCATGGCAATGGGCGAGGGTGGTCCTGAGCTTGTAAAACAGCTTCTTTCCCGTACATATGATATCAATATGCCGGGCGTGATCGCTGTATATCTGACCGGTAAGCCTCAGAAGGGCGTTGGTCCTCAGGATATTGCACTGGCCATTATCGGTGCCGTATTTGCCAATGGTTATGTCAATAATAAAGTCATGGAGTTCGTGGGAGACGGCGTAGCTAATCTTTCCGCTGACTTCCGTATCGGTGTGGACGTTATGACCACAGAGACAACCTGTCTGTCCTCTATCTGGACTACAGATGACAAGATCAAAGAATTCTACGAGATCCATAAGCGTCCGGAGGGGTATAAGGAGTTAAAGCCAGCTGATGTTGCTTATTATGACGGTATGGTTTATGTTGACCTGTCAACCATTAAGCCAATGATCGCAATGCCATTCCATCCAAGTAATGTATATACCATTGAGGAGTTAAACGCAAACCTTATGGATATTCTGGATGATGTAGAGAAGAGAGCATTAGTCAGCCTGGATAATAATAAAGTCAACTATACATTAAAGGATAAGGTTCACAATGGACGTCTCTATGTAGAGCAGGGCGTGATCGCCGGATGTGCCGGTGGCGGCTTTGAAAACGTATGTGATGCCGCTGATATTCTCCGCGGCAAATACATCGGTGCAGACGAGTTCTCCCTGAGCGTATATCCTTCCAGCCAGCCGGTATTTATGGAGCTGGTCAAGAACGGTACCATTGCAGATCTGATGGAAACCGGTGCAACCGTGCGTTCTGCATTCTGCGGTCCTTGCTTCGGTGCCGGAGACGTTCCTCCAAACAATGGACTGTCCATCCGCCACTCTACACGTAACTTCCCGAACCGTGAAGGTTCCAAGGTAAATAACGGTCAGATCGCATCTGTTGCATTGATGGATGCCCGTTCAATCGCAGCAACTGCTGCCAACCAGGGTTATCTGACTGCTGCCACAGATATTGATGTGGACTTCAAGAAGCCAAAATACTTCTTTGACAGTGCGATTTATGAGAATCGTGTATACAACGGCTGGGGCAATGCAAAGCCTGAGACTGAGGTTAAATTCGGACCTAACATTAAGGACTGGCCGGAGATGAGTGCCCTTACTGACAACCTCGTATTAAAGGTTGTATCCGAGATCCACGATCCGGTTACCACCACAGACGAGCTGATCCCATCCGGCGAGACATCCTCCTTCCGTTCCAACCCTCTGGGTCTGGCAGAGTTTACGCTTTCCCGTAAGGATCCTGCCTATGTGGGACGCGCCAAAGAGGTTCAGGCGTCTGAGAAGGCCCGTGTCGCAGGAGAAGATATCTTTGCTGCACTCCCTGAGGTAGAAGATGTATTTAATACCATCAACGACACCTTCAACGTTTCTCCGCAGGAGACACAGATCGGATCTACGATCTTTGCTGTCAAGCCAGGCGATGGTTCTGCCAGAGAGCAGGCGGCTTCCTGTCAGAAGGTACTGGGCGGCTTTGCCAATATTGCCAACGAATACGCAACAAAGAGATATCGTTCTAACCTGATCAACTGGGGTATGCTTCCATTCCTGTATCAGGGTGAACTCCCATTTGAAAACGGAGATTACCTCTTCATTAAGGATATTAAGAAAGCCATCGAAGAGAAGAACGATACCATTAAGGCTTATGTGGTAAATAAGGGCATGAAGGAATTTGAGCTTCACCTTGGTAACCTCACAGAGGATGAGCGTGATATCATTGAGAAGGGCTGCCTGATCAATTATTATCGTTCCCAGATGTAAGACTGTCTTGTATAAAGAGAGCAATTTATAAATAAAACAGAACTCCTGAAATTTTCCGTTATTCAGAAAATGATTTTGAAAACTCTTTTCTGAGGATACAATGAAATTTCAGGAGTTTTCTTTTTTGTCGGAAACGCCCCACGAGACATGCCTGTTTTCTCATTCTGTTGATTCTGTACATATTTTCCCTTTCTAATCATCAAAATGCACAAGTCAATTTTCACAATGGCCAATTTTTTTCAGACATAATCATCATATTTTCTCTTATTTTTTAGCAGTCTTTCCATCTTGTCAGAGTCCGGTATTTCTGATAACCTTTTATGCAGGAAGTGACAGGAAATGGAACCCGGAATAAATTCTCTGTTATTCATCTATCAATAAAAGATCCGTTTATCAGTTTACTCTATTGTTCTGATTCGAACTTCTCCCATAATGTTCATATACATTTGTTCATCAATTTTGTTCAAATATGTCAGTAGAAAACTGTATGTCATTTGTCAAAACAGGGCACACAATATAAAAGCTGTTCGTGCACAAATCGGCATATTCTGTCACTTCTAAAATTACAACAATCATTTGTAATATATCTATCATTCAAATTATCGTTATATTTCAATCAATCTCACAAAACAGGTATCCCTCCAGACCATAAAAAATGGGATACAGAAAGGTATGGTTATTATCTATGAAGGAATCCAAAATCAATTACGAAGAATTTGTCAGCCGGATCCGTTGTCAGCTCTATGAGATCATTCCGGAGGATCTGAATATGGAAGTAAATCCCGTACTCAAAAATAATTCGGTTCATCTGGACAGTCTGGTACTGTTCCGGGACAGCTGTGGATGCTCCCCAAGCTTTTACCTGCAGGATTACTATGCACAATATCTCCGCGGCGTAGAAATTGATGCTCTGGCAGAAGATATCTATGAACGCTGGCAATCATTTATGGACAGCTCCGGTGATGTCCTTCCTGATCTTTCCTTTGAACACTGTAGAAAATATGTTGTATACCGTCTGGTAAACGCCGCCAAAAACAAAGAAATCCTGAAGGACATTCCCCATATTCCATTCTTTGATCTTGCGATTGTATTCTATTACCTGATCAACAGCGATATCAACGGAATCCAAAGTCTGCGGATCAATAACCACATTATGAAGAATTGGAACACCAATACCCAGGAGCTGTTTGAACTGGCCCAAGAAAATACACCCCCGTTATTTCCGGAGATCTTCCGGTCTATGACGGATTACGCCAGACAATTTGCCGATTCCTTATGTTGTTCTGCCGATCTTCCCCAGGAACGTTCTCCGTATATACTGACAAACAGCAATGGTATTAATGGCGCATCCGTCTGGCTGTATCCCGGCATTTTAGAACGGGTGGGAGAGGAGCTCGGCGAAAACTTTTACATTCTGCCAAGCAGCACCCACGAATTATTGATCCTGCGGGAACAATTAGGCTTTACTTCTCCTGAACTGCTCAAAATGGTCTTCCACGTCAACCGGGAATGTGTTGATGCAGAGGAATTCCTTTCCGACAATATCTATTACTATCACATCGGAAAAAAAGCCATAAAAATGATCCCAGCTGTGGGTTCCACTCAAAAGGGTACTTTACAGAACGATTAGAATCCCTTACTATAAAGTAAAACACAATCCCATCTTAGGGATAAATGAAAGGATGAGTGAAATGAAAGTAGCAATTATTATGGGTTCTACCAGTGACCTGTCAAAGGTCGAGCCAGCCGCAGGCATCTTAAAAGAGTATGGTGTAGAAGTAAAGGTCCGCTGTCTGTCCGCACATCGTGCGCACGAGGGACTTTCTGCATTTATTAACGAATGCAACGAGGATGGCACAGAGGTTATTATTACAGCCGCCGGAATGGCTGCTGCCCTCCCTGGGGTCGTTGCGTCCCAGACCGTGCTTCCTGTGATCGGTGTTCCTCTGTCCGGATCAGTTCTTGACGGCATGGATGCCCTGATGTCTATCGTACAGATGCCATCCGGCATTCCGGTAGCTACCGTTGCCATCAACGGAGCCAAAAACGCCGCCTATCTGGCACTGCAGATCATGGCTGTCAGTCATAACGAGATCCGTACAAAGCTTTTGGCTGAGCGCAAAGAAATGGAAGAGAATGCTATGAAAACAAACGAGGAAGTGATGGCAAAATTCCAGTAACAGCCTGTTGAAATAACATAAAATAAACAGAAAGGCGTAGAAATACGTCTTTTTGTTTTGCCAAAGACTGCAAAAGACTCTACACGGAAAACTTGACCAAAATCATAAAGTATGATATATTCTAAATGTTGTCTGTGATTTACAGATAATGGTCAGCACCTATAGCTCAGTGGATAGAGCAGTGGTTTCCGGAACCATGTGGCGGGGGTTCGAGTCCCTTTAGGTGCGTTACTGCAGAGGTGAGTGGAAGCTCATCTCTTTTTCTTTATTTCAGGGATTGGAAGACAAAAATCTGCCATCTCCCCTTTATCCCAAAATTTGAATTATACCTCTTATTGTGGTACACTAAATAGATGTTTAAAACTTATAGAAAGGATGTCTCAGATGATGCCAATGAAGTATAAAAAGTTCATATTTCTCTTTTCTTTGGGAATGATATTAATTGGATTTGGGACGTTTTTTATAATTTCCCCGGACTTACATTTTTCCTTTCATAAACGTTCTGCCCAAGATGCTTCCAAAGTGGCAAGCTTCGGGGCAATTCATTCTCTGAATGGCAAATCCGAGGGAAATATCCGTCAGGAACTGGATGCTCTGGTACAGCGTTATTATACCGCCAAGCAGCAGGTGGATATGGACACGATCGCCGGCTGCGTCAGTAACGTAGGACACATTGACGAAAAGAAGCTAATGACAGAATCAGAATATGTAGAAGAATACCGCAATATCAACTGTAAGATCCTGGACGGTGCTACCAAAGGTTCTTACCGGGTTTATGTCTACTATGATGTGAAAATTTTTGATATTGATACACTGATTCCCTCTCTGAATGCTCTTTATATTAAGCAGGATGAGCAAGGAAACTTTAAAATATATCTGGATACCTTAAAGTCCGGCGAACAGAAATATATCGACAAGCTGGACAGCAGTAAACAGGTTCAGGAGCTGGTTCACTCTGTGCAGAAGCAGTTAGAGACTGTGATCAGTCAGGACAGTGAGGTACGGGGCTTTTACGAAATGCTGGAAAACGCACAGAAAAGCGACACAGCAAAATAACTTTTAAAGAAAAGGATTAGAAAATATGGCAGTCAGAATTAATAAATATCTCAGTGAGGCGGGCGTTTGTTCCCGCAGAGAAGCAGACCGGATGCTGGAACAGGGCAGGATCTGTATTGATGGCATTCCGGCTCTTCCCGGACAGAAAGTAGAAGATGGGCAGACCGTCACTGTTGACGGCAAAACGGTCCGGAAGGAGGACGAAGAGATCTTTTTGGCATTTTACAAACCCCGGGGTATCGTTTGTACCACGGCCGAATCAGAAAACGGCGAAAAGATTGTCAATGTCGTAGATTATATCAATTATCCAAAACGGGTCTACCCTGTAGGACGTCTTGATCAGAATTCCGAGGGACTTTTACTCCTGACCAACCAGGGGGAAATCATGGAAAAAATCTTAAGGAGCCGCTACGGTCACGAAAAGGAATATTTTGTCCGGGTAAACCGCAGGATCACCCCGGAGTTTCTGCGAAAAATGTCGCAGGGTGTAGAGATTCTCGATACCGTCACAAAGCCTTGCAAAGTATGGCAGGAGGATGAAAAAAGCTTTCATATCATTCTGACCCAGGGACTGAACCGACAGATCCGCCGGATGTGCGAGGCTCTGGATTACCGGGTTACTATGCTGCGCCGGGACCGCGTGGTCAATATTACGCTGGACGGTCTGATCAAGGGACGTTACCGCAGACTGACACCGCAGGAAGTCCGTGAATTAAAAGAAATCTGTATTTCCGGAAAGAAAGGGCAATAATATGATAGATCAGAAAAAACATATGCAGGATTTAGTACAGCAGCTCAACGAAGCAGCCGCTGTGTATTATCAGGGCAAAGACGAGATCATGAGCAATTATGATTATGACCGGCTTTACGATGAACTGGCAGCTCTTGAGAAGGAGACGGGTATCATTCTGGCAGGCAGTCCTACCCGGCGTGTGGGATATGAAGTCCTTAGCGAGCTTCCAAAAGAAACCCATGCAGCTCCCATGCTTTCTCTTGACAAAACAAAAAGTGTGGATGCCCTCGCCTCGTGGCTGGAGGGACAAACAGGCCTTCTTTCCTGGAAAATGGACGGTCTTACTATTGTGCTCACCTATGAAAACGGTACACTGCAAAAGGCTGTCACCCGTGGAAACGGCCAGGTGGGAGAGGTAATCACCAACAATGCCCGTACCTTTACAAACATCCCTCTGTCTGTCCCATATCATGGACAGATGATTCTCCGGGGAGAAGCCGTGATCTCTTATTCTGAGTTTCGAAAGATCAACGAAACACTTCCGGAGGAGGAGCAATATAAAAATCCTCGAAATCTCTGCAGCGGCTCCGTTCGCCAGCTCAATAATGAGATCACTGCCAAACGGAATGTTTCCTTCTTTGCCTTTGCGCTGGTTCAGGCAGAGGGGGTGGATTTTCATAACTCTCAGGAAGAAAAGTTCCTGTTTCTGAGGGAGCAGGGCTTTGATGTAGTGGAATACCAGCGTGTCACCTCTGAGACACTTCCTGCTGCCATCCGGAGCTTTGCTGACAAGATCCCTCAAAACGATTTTCCTTCGGACGGTCTTGTGCTTCTGATGGATGACATTGCTTACGGCGAGGGGTTAGGCATGACCGCCAAATTTCCGCGAAACGCTATGGCATTTAAATGGGCAGACGAAACAGCAGACACAACCCTTCTTGAGATTGAATGGAGTGCCTCCCGTACCGGCCTGATCAACCCGGTTGCCATCTTTGAGCCGGTAGAGCTGGAAGGAACCACCGTCAGTCGTGCCAGCGTACACAATATCAGCATTGTACACCAGCTGGAGCTTGGTATCGGCGATACGATCCAGGTATATAAAGCCAATATGATCATTCCGCAGATTGCAGATAATCTCACCCGGAGCGGAAAGCTGACAATTCCGGATACCTGCCCTGTCTGCGGTCATCCTGCCGTGATCCATCACGAAAATGATGCCGAGGTGCTTTTCTGTGAGAACCCGGAGTGCCTTGCCAAAAAGATCAAATCCCTGACCCTTTTTGTAAGCCGTGATGCTATGAATATTGACGGACTCTCCGAAGCAACCATCGAGAAATTTTTATCCAAGGGTATGCTTCATGAACTGGCAGATCTGTACCATTTATCGGACTACCGTGAAACCATTATAGAAATGGATGGCTTTGGCGAGCGGTCCTATGAAAAACTGATCACTGCTTTGGAAAACTCCCGTCAGACCACTCTTGCAAAGTTTATCTACAGTCTCGGCATTTCAAATATCGGACTATCCAATGCAAAGATGATATGTAATGCACTCGGAAATGATCTGGAGCATATCCGTCACGCCACCGTTGAAGAACTCACGGCTATTGATGGAGTGGGAGATGTGATCGCCCGGAGCTTTGCAGACTATTTTGCCTCACCGGAGCACAATAAGACCGTGGACGATCTGCTGCAGGAGATCACTTTGGAAACGGTACAGACTGACAGCCAGGCACAGGATCTGTCCGGCCTGGTATTTGTCATCACCGGTTCTCTGGAGCATTTCGAAAACCGCAGTGCCCTGAAGGAGACGATTGAAAACGCCGGTGGTAAGGTAACCGGCAGTGTTACCCAAAAGACCTCCTACCTGATCAATAACGATATCGCCAGCACTTCCTCCAAAAACAAAAAAGCAAAAGAGCTGGGCGTTCCTATTATTACAGAGGAGCAGGCAATGGAGCAGTTCGGGCTGTCTTGACAGAATATCAATTATCTGCAACAATAATAGATACTCCTTTTGGGTATAACGAATCCTCAGGAGGAGTGATTTCGCAGTTACGAGAAAAGAGGAGTTGTATATGCCAATTAAGGTTCAGAATGATCTTCCGGCAAAGAAGATCATGGAAAATGAAAATATCTTTATTATGAATGAAACAAGGGCCATTACTCAGAATATCCGTCCCCTTCAGATTGCAATCCTTAATCTGATGCCCCTGAAGGAAGACACGGAGATCCAGATGATGCGAAGCCTTTCCAATACTCCTTTGCAACTGGAGGTGACATTTCTGACCACCGCCAGCTACATTGGCAAAAACACTCCGGCCAGCCACTTAAACCAGTTTTATCAGACCTTCGACGATGTAAAAGACAAAAACTTCGACGGACTGATCATCACCGGTGCTCCTGTGGAGCAGATGGCATATGAGGAGGTTCAGTACTGGGAAGAGCTGACCCATATTATGGACTGGTCCAAAACAAACGTAACCTCCACCCTTCATATCTGCTGGGGGGCACAGGCAGGACTTTACTACCATTACGGCATTCCCAAATATCTGCTGCCTAGGAAGACTTTCGGTATCTTCGAACACCGTGTTCACCACCGCAAGATTCCATTGCTGCGCGGTTTTGATGACGTTTTCTGGGCACCACATTCCCGCAATACAGGCGTAGACAGCAAGGCGATCGCCGCCTGTGACGATCTGCTGCTTCTGGCAGATTCTCCGGAAGTGGGAGAGCTGATCCTGATGGCACAGAACGGCAGACAGATTTTTGTGCTGGGTCATCTGGAATACGACCGTCTGACCCTGGACAAGGAGTATAAGCGCGACATTGCCAAGGGCATTGATATTGCACTTCCAAAGAACTATTATCCCAATGACGACCCGGAGCAGAAGCCGCTTCTTCGCTGGCGTGGTGCTGCAAACGCTATGTACAGCAACTGGATCAATTATTATGTATATCAGGAAACTCCATTTGAGTTTATTAATACCGAGAAAGTTTTATCCAGACACCGGGAAAACAAATAAATATTTTTTCAAAAGTTATATTCCTCTGACGAAGACTCTTTTAAGAACCGTCTTTCGTCAGAGTTTTTTTATGCTGTCTTATAAAAATTGCATAATTTTTCATTTATCACTTTTATTTATTTGTGCATTTTTTATCATTTAGATTGTTTCCATGTTTGTTATATGATATAATTTCTCTATAATTTGCGTTCCAAACGCAAAAAACTATAAACAATCACTAAACTCAGGGAACGGTATTTCTACCGGTCTCTGTCCGAAACATGTTTTTGAAAGGAGAAGGAAACGTGAATAGTCAGGAAATTGCACGGCTCGATGACATTCTGCAACAACACGATTACAACAGTACGCTTCTAATCGCGATCATGCAGGATATCCAGAAGGTATACCATTATCTGCCGGAGGAGGCATTATGTTACATCGCCCGCAAGCTAAATCTCAGTGAAGCCAAAATTTATGGGGTGGCTACATTTTATGAAAATTTTTCATTGGAACCAAAAGGGAAGTATGTCATAAAAATCTGTGACGGAACCGCCTGCCATGTACGGAAATCCGTACCGATCCTGGAGGAGTTCCGAGGAATGCTTGGTCTGAGCAAGGAAAAGACTACTACCGATGATATGCTGTTTACCGTTGAAACGGTGTCCTGCCTCGGAGCCTGTGGTCTCGCACCGGTCTGCACAGTAAATGATCATGTCCATCCGTCTATGACGCCGGACAAAGCCAGAGCATTGATCGAGGAATTGAAGGAGGAAGCGGCCAATGAAAATTAAAACAAGAGAACAATTGATCGCAAAGCAGAAGGAATATGCTGCTTCACTAAACAGCCAGCGCAAACAGATCCTGATCTGTGCCGGAACCGGATGTGTTGCAGGCGGGTCTTTGCAGATATATGACCGCATGAAGGAAATCATCGAGGAGAAGGGGCTAAGATGTGCCCTTGTCCTGGAAAAGGAGCCTCATGATGAGAGTATCGGACTAAAGAAAAGCGGATGCCACGGTTTTTGTGAGATGGGACCCCTGCTTCGGATCGAGCCAATGGGCTGGCTTTATCTGAAAGTAAAACTGGAGGACTGTGAGGAGATCATCGAAAAAAGCATTATCCATGATGAAGTCGTGGATCGTCTTGTTTATCAGGATGAAAGCCTGAAATCTTACGTCAGACAGGAGGATATTCCTTTTTACAAAAAACAGACACGTATCGCTCTGGAATACTGTGGGCGCATCAATGCGGAAAGTATTGCGGAATATATTGCCCTTGGGGGCTACAGTGCCGTTGCAAAAGCGTTGTTTGATATGACTTCCCAGGAAATTGTTGACGAGATCACAGAGTCCTGTCTGCGTGGACGTGGCGGCGGCGGTTTCCCTGCCGGTCGGAAATGGCAGCAGGTGCTGGATCAGAAAGAAGAGGAGAAATATATTGTATGTAACGGAGACGAAGGGGATCCCGGTGCATTCATGGACCGCTCCATGATGGAAGGTGAGCCGCACCGTGTGATCGAGGGTATGCTGATCGCAGCCATTGCTACCAGAGCACATCATGGTTATATTTATGTTCGTGCCGAGTATCCGCTGGCAGTGGAACGTCTCCAGACAGCCATTGATAAAGCCATGGATAAGGGACTTTTAGGAAAGGATATTTTAGGCTCCGGCTTTGACTTTGACTTACATATCAGCCAGGGTGCCGGTGCATTTGTCTGCGGGGAGGGAAGTGCTCTGACCACATCCATCGAAGGAAACCGCGGTATGCCACGCGTAAAACCACCGCGCACCGTGGAGCATGGTCTTTTCAACAAACCTACTGTCCTGAATAATGTAGAAACTTTCTGTAATGTTCCTCCGATCATCCTGAACGGTGCAAAATGGTATCAGGGCTTTGGACCGGCCAACAATCACGGCACCAAGGCATTTGCCCTGACTGGTAATGTCAAAAATACCGGTCTCATTGAGGTTCCGATGGGAACAACGCTCCGGGAGGTAATCTTTGATATTGGCGGTGGCGTAAAGGGTGGTGATTTCAAGGCAGTCCAGATCGGCGGACCATCCGGTGGCTGTCTCTGTATCAGTGCCACCGAGGATCATCTGGATATGAATCTGGATTTTGACTCTCTCAAAAAAGTAGGTGCTATGATCGGATCCGGTGGTCTTGTCGTAATGAATGACAAAAGCTGCATGGTAGAAGTTGCCCGTTTCTTTATGAATTTCACCCAGAATGAATCCTGCGGCAAATGTGTTCCATGCCGTGAGGGAACAAAACGGATGCTGGAGCTCTTGACTGACATCACCGAAGGCCGTGGTACAATGGAGCATATCGAACTGCTGGAAAAACTTTCCGATACCATTTCAGCCACAGCACTCTGTGGTCTTGGAAAAACGGCGGCTTCCCCGGTTGTCAGCACCTTAAAGTATTTCCGGGATGAATATATTGCCCATGTCGTGGACAAAAAATGTCCGGCAGGTCAGTGTAAAGCACTGATGACATATCAGATTGATCCGGAGCTTTGCCGCGGCTGTACCAAATGTGCCCGTATGTGTCCGGTCGGAGCCATTACCGGCACGGTAAAGGAACCGCATACCATTGATCCTTCCAAGTGTATCAAATGCGGAGCCTGCAAAGAGGGTTGTCACTTTAACGCCGTAAAAGAGGTTTGATTAAGAAAGGATTAGGTTAAATATGTCTGAAAAATATATGATCATTGACGGAATCCGTACCGCTTTTACGGATGAAAAAAATATCCTGCAGGTTATCCGCAAAGCAGGAATCCATGTGCCTACATTTTGTTATTACACGGATATGTCCATTTACGGTGCCTGCCGTATGTGCGTTGTGGAAGATGAACGTGGAAGCATTATCGCCTCCTGTTCCACACCGCCGAAAGACAAAATGGTGATCCGTACCAATACATCAAAGCTTCATCAGCACCGCAAAATGATCCTGGAGCTGCTTCTAGCATCCCATTGCCGGGACTGCACCATATGTGAGAAAAACGGCAACTGCCGTCTCCAGATGCTGGCCGCCAGATTCCATCTTACAAAGGTGCGTTTTCCAAACACACATCCGGAGCCGGTGATCGACGACTCCTCCCTGTCCATTGTCAGGGATCCCAGTAAATGTATTCTCTGTGGCGACTGCGTAAGAATGTGTAACGAAGTACAGCATGTGGGTGCCATTGACTTTGCCCACCGTGGTGCCAATATGATCGTCAGTCCTGCTTTCGGCCGTCCTATTGCCGAGACAGACTGTGTAAACTGCGGACAATGTGCTGCTGTCTGCCCAACCGCTGCCATTACGATCAAAAAAGATTTAAAAGGAGTATGGCAGGCACTTTATGCCCCAAATAAACGGGTCGTTGTCCAGATAGCCCCTGCAGTCCGTGTGGCGATTGGAGAAGAATTCGGCATCGCTCCCGGCAAAAATACGATTGGCAAAATCTACACTGCTCTGCGCATGCTTGGTTTTGACACGGTATTTGACACCAGTTTCAGTGCCGATCTCACCGTGATCGAAGAAGCAAACGAACTGGTTTACAAGCTGGAAAACGGTGAAAAAAAGTATCCTCAGGGAAATACCATGCCACTTTTCACTTCCTGCTGTCCGGCATGGGTGCGTTTCGTAGAAACGAAATACCCGGAGCTTTTACCGTATGTTTCAACCTGCAAATCACCAATGGAAATGTTTGGTGCTGTTTTAAAAGAATATTACAAGCCGGCCGACGAAGAAGCAGGTATGGAAACCATCTCCGTTGCGGTCATGCCATGCGTCGCCAAAAAATACGAAGCGGCACGGGATGAATTTTGTCGTAACGGGGTTCCCGATGTCGATTATGTCATTACTACCAAGGAACTGATCCTGATGATCAAGGAACTTGGTGTCCAGTTTCAGGAGATTGAGCCTAGTGCTCCTGATATGCCATTTTCTATCAATTCCGGAGCCGGCGTGATCTTCGGTGTGACCGGTGGTGTCATGGAGGCTGCTCTCCGCCATGTAGCAGCAAAGAATAATGAAACGCTCCGCGAGATTGAATATTCCGGTGTCAGAGGACTAGAAGGAACTAAAATCGCAAAGATTTCTCTTGGAGATAAAACACTCCGTGTTGGTGTGGTAAATGGTCTTGGGAATGCAGATACCCTGATCCGTAAGCTGCAACGTGGAGAGGAAAAGCTGGATTTTGTAGAAGTGATGGCATGCCCTTACGGATGTATCGGTGGTGCCGGTCAGCCGTTTGGTTATCGCAGTGTCAAAGAGGATCGGGCTCAGGGCATGTATAAAGCGGATAAATCCGCCATCGTCAAACGTTCCTGTGATAACCCAACCCTGATCAATCTTTACGAAAACGGCATATTAAAGGAACGTTCCCATGAATTGCTCCATGTACATTACGGGAAATAAAATGCGTACCGTTTGAGAACGGAATGTCTCCGCAAATGTACGCATATAAGGTTGACATTCTATGAAAAAATAGATATTCTATTGATATAGAAAACTATGTATTATTCATAGGAGGTAGCTGTTATGGGGAGCAGTATCGATTACAAGTTAGATAAGATTGTAGATTATTTATACCGCAAACGGAACAAGATCGCACGGGACATTACTGTGGATGCCAGAAGACGGGCATTTCAGTTTGAATTGACTTTGTCAAAATCAGATTATACCACGATCACGATCAATTCGAACCGTACATATATTCTGACCATGCCACGGTCATCCATGCTTCCGGAGGATGAAAATATGTCTTATCTGAAGGATATGCCGTTTTCCGAGAAAATGGCTCTGGTGGACGCCTGGGGTGAGTTAAAGATGCGTCTGAACAACACGATTGCAAGAGACGGCAATCTCGGTCTTACCTTTGATGAGACGAAACCGCCGAAGGATTCCTCTTCTGGAGAAAAGACAGAGTAATTCCTCCGGTCAGAAGCAATCCGGCCAGGTAGATCATACAAAATATCATACCTGCTGCCGCCAGATACAAAATTGCATAACGGTCAGAGAAGCAGCTGCCAAGCCACCGGTAGCTGCTTTTTGCCGTAACGGCACTGGGAATCAGCAATATTCCGGGCACAAAAATTCCCCGGAAAGCATCGAAATCCTCCTCAGTCCTCACCGTCTCAGCATCATTTCCGGCCCACAAATACGGTTTCAGATACAGCAGTTCCAATAATACCTGCAGAAGCTGGCTCACCAGCAGACCAATCAGATAAAGACGCATTCCATGCACCGGAACCGCCCACAGCAAGAACAAGATCCGCACTCCCAGACTGACCGCCGTGATCAAAAAGGAGATATGTGTTTTTTTCATTCCGTTGATAATACTGGTAAGAGCCGTTCCAAGATACAGGAACGGACAAAGCCATGACAGCGTTACCAAAAAATCTCCTGCCAGTTCATTGTGAAAGATTACCAATCCCAGTTCCTTGCCAAATACCATAAAAATGCCGGTACACAGAATCCCCAGAAGAAGGCAATACCGGATGGAAAGGGAAATGCTTCTCCGTATCATACGGGTATCCCCGGCAGCATCCGCCTCCGCCACAGAAGGTACTAAAAGTACCGCAAGAGAGTTGGTAATGGTAGAGGGAAATAACAGAAATGAAAATGTCATACCGGTCAGCACACCGTAAATGCTAAGCGCCTCCTCACTGCTGCAGCCGTACCGTTTTAACATTGCCGGCAGCAGAACTGTTTCCACGCTGTTGAGAAATGTAATAAAAAGCCTTGTCAGTGTGAGAGTAGAAGCCAGCCAGAGCAGAGAGCGGATTCCGGCGCTGCAGCCGTTTTGCCGATGCTGCCGGTATAATTTCCTTTTTCCGGAGTCAGATCTATCCCGACAGTGTTTCCAGAGCTTCCATACATTAAAAAAACAGGAGCTGATCTCTCCGGCTGCAAGCCCCCATACTGCAATGCGGCAGTTTTCCTCCACTGTGGCATCCGGCATCATAAAAAACGTCACGCCAAACACAAAAAAGATCCGGAAGATCTGCTCGATCACCTGTGTCATCGCCGGAATCTTAGCATCCTGTATCCCATAATAATATCCGTTAATACACGCTGACAGACAGCAAAAAGGAAAGAATACTGCCATAATTCTTAAGTATGGCGTCAGAGCCGGCTCCATCACAAAATGAAGAGCGATCCACTCTGCTTTCCCCCACAAAAAAAACTGCAGTCCAAAGGCAAGGAGCATGGCAATCGCCGTTCCGGTCCGGAATATTTTCATCACTGAGCAGGCGTTGTCATTCTGATTTTTTTCCGATGCAATAACCTGGGACAATGCAGTCTGGATACCTGCCCCATAAATGGTAAAACAAATGGCATATACTGGAAAGATCAACTGATAGATTCCCAGATAATGTGCTCCCAGCATATCGGCCAGATAGATCCGGTAAAAAAATCCAAGAATTCTTGTCACAAATCCGGTAATTGTCAATAATAAAGTCCCTTTCAGAAGCTTCCATGCCATTGTTCCCATGAGTGTTCCTCCGAAGCCGGCAGTCAGTCACTCTGTCCGGTCATACCTCTTTGTTCATTTCTATGAAAAAATAATGCAACTATGACAAAAAAGCGCATAAAGTATGAATAACAGGATACATGGGGGCAACGTATAAAATGATCTATTTGGACCACGCCGCAACCACAGCAGTTTATCCGGAGGTCATCCGCGAAATGACACCTTATCTTCATGAATATTATTATAATCCTTCCAGTTCTTACAAAGAGGGAAGACTGCTTCATAAAAAGCTGGATCAGATCCGCACAGTTCTGGCCGGGAGCATCCACGCAAAGCCACAGGAAATTATTTTTACCAGTGGTGGAACAGAATCAGATAACTGGGTGCTGGTAAATGCTGCCAGGTCTCTTTGTGGAAAAGGACATCATATCATCACCTCTGCCATAGAACATCATGCCGTCCTTCATACATGTCATTTTCTGGAAAGCTGCGGTTTTGATGTGACATACCTTCCGGTAAACCGGGAGGGCTTTGTGGAACCTGCCGTACTAGAAAAGGCAATCCGTCCTGATACGATCCTGATCTCCGTGATGTATGCTAACAATGAGATCGGTACTCTGCAGCCGATCCGTGAATTGGGTCAGATTGCACAAAAAAACAGCATCCCATTTCATACAGATGCTGTGCAGGCATATGCCCATGTATCCATTGATGTATCCGGCACCCCCATTGATTTTTTAAGTGTCAGTGCTCATAAATTTGGTGGTCCCAAAGGTGTCGGCTTCCTCTACGCCAAAGAGGGAACGCCTCTGTCTCCTCTGTTATACGGTGGTGCCCAGGAACAGGGCAGAAGAGCAGGCACCGAAAATGTTGCCGGTATCGTTGGTATGGGATGTGCTGCGCAGCTTTCTCTGGAGCATATGACAGAATATGCCGGACAGGAATCTTCCCTTCGGGATCACCTGATGCACCGGATTCTGTCTGAAATCCCTATGACAAGACTAAACGGCAGCAGCCAAAAACGCCTGCCGGGCAATTTAAATGTCAGCTTTTATGGTATTGACAGCGCCACGCTGATCGCTATGCTGGAAACAAAAGACATTTATGTATCCGGCGGTTCTGCCTGTTCCTCTGCAGATCAGGCTCCATCCCATGTACTGCACTCTATCGGACTTTCGGATGAAATGGCACTGGGCGCACTGCGCATCACCATAGGCCATGAAAACACAATGGAGGAGATCAACGAAACATTTGAAAATATCCGATTCTTCGTGCAGAAACTCCGGCAGATATCATAACGGAATCATCTCCGGTTTTCTCTTGCGGAATTCTGTGTAATACCGAAAACCACATTTTCGTAAAAGCTCCGGAATTCCCTCAAAGGCATATGCCAGATGCTTTGTTTCATGGGCATCTGAACCAACGGTAATGATCTCGCCCCCAAGCTCCCGGTAGCGTTTCAGTACCTTTTCCTGTGGATTGGTATGACCAAGACCATATTTAATCCCGGCTGTGTTGACCTCAATTCCTTTGCCCTTTGCCAGCAGGAGATGAAGGATCTCGTCGATCATATCCGACGAATCCCGGAAACACCGATCCATATATGCTTCGTCAACGATCCCCTGCGCCTTGTTCTTCTGCTGTGTCGGTGTATAACGGATAATGTAATCAATATGACCATAGACATCAAACTTTGTATCTGTTCGAATATTTTCCATAGTGATCTCGTAATATCTCCGGATTCCGTCCTTCTCTGAAAACTGCTCCCAGAAAGACGGATAATACGGATCTGTATCATCAACTAAATGTGTCGAACCAATCACAAAATCAAATGGATGAGTCTGGATCAGCGCATTACATCTCTGTGCCAGATCCGGTTTCAGACCAAGCTCTACACCTCGGCGGATCTCAAATTGCGGATATTTCCCCTGCAAAAAGGAGAGCATCTCAAAATATGGCTCCATCTCAAACAAAAACTCCACACCATTTCCGGTATCCGGAAAATCATAATCAATATGATCCGTAAAACAGACCGAATCCAGCCCCAGTTCTATGCCCCGCTGTACCATCGCCTCCATCGGGGTATCACTGTCAGTAGAAAATGATGTGTGTACATGATTGTCAGAACGTATCATAATAATTTCCATTCCTTTCTGCACCCGTCAGCTTCCGGCTTCGGGTACAATTTTAATCCTCTATTTCCTTAAGACCGGAAATGTCCGGTACGATTGTCATGGAATAATTGGTATAATATACTACAAAACCCGGTTTGCTTCCGTTTGGCTTTTTGATATGCTTTCTCTGAATATAATCAATCTCGGCTTTTGCCTGATCCTTCGCCTTGGAATACCAGCCTGCCAGAGCGGCTGCCTCCTCAAAGGTTCTGTCCGGCAGTTCCTTCCCCTCTGTCTTTACGATCACATGGGAGCCTGCCGTTCCTTTGGCATGAAACCACCAGTCACCGCCATTGGCAAAGTGGAAGGTAAGTTCATCATTCTGATAGTTATTCCTTCCCACATACATATGAAATCCATCGGAGGAAATATAATGAAACGGCTTGCTTTTTATCTTCACACGCCCTCTGTTACTGCGTGGCTGCGCATGCTTCTTTACATAACCACACTCCGAAAGCTCCTGACGGATCAATGTCAGATCCTCCTCCTGGCGGGCAATATCCAGCGCATTGCTCACAGACTCCAGATGCTCTATTTCCTGTCTTGTTTCCTCTAACTGAACCGTCAATGCCTCAAAGGTTCTTTTTAACTTGGCATATTTATCAAAATACCGCTTGGCATTTTCCATGGCAGATTTTGTCTGATCCAGTGGTATTGTGATCTCTTTGCCCTCATCATAATAGTTCTCACAGGTAAAGCTTTTCTCTCCGCCAGTCAGACTATACCCGTAGGTTGTTAAAAGATCACCATATACCTTATATTTATCACGTTTTTTCGTATCACGGAGCTGTTTCTCCTGAAGATCATATTTCTTACGGCAGCGTTCCAGCGCCGTATTGGTGACACGGCGCAGCTCAAAGGATTTCTGATGGATCCGGGAATACAGCTCCTTCTGCGCATAAAAGTCGTACAAAAGCCGGCTGATGCTGTCATAAGAAATACTCTGGCAGGTCTCATCCCTCTCATAGGAAGTCAATGGAAACGCCGCAAACTCTACCGGCTCCTGCCCCCGTTTGACCAGTGTCGGAGCGAAAGAGTGAGAGAGCAGTTCCTCCCGGAGCCGTTCAAAATTGCGATACAAATGAAGCCGCTCCATATCCGAAAGCTCACTGGTAGAGGCGGCATCCTGCAGACTTGCCCGGTATAACAGTTCATTGGCCATAACCGGACTGAAACCGGTCAGAGAGGTATACAGTGCCTTTGCCGGCGGCATAGGCTTTGTCAGTATTTTTTCTGTAAACTCCTCGCAGCTTACCGTAAAGGGATCCAGTTTTTCCTGTGTATTTGGGATAAAATATGTTCTGCCCGGCAGTACCTCCCGCACAGAGCTGACCAGAGCCGACACCCGTTTAATACTGTCAATGATCACATCATCCTCCTGACAGAAGATGATATTACTGTGCTTGCCCATCAGCTCGATATATAACTTTTTGTGACACAGATCCCCCATTTCATTCAGATGCTCCAGTTCAAAGCAAAGCACACGTTCCAGACCGATCTGCCGGACAGACAGGATTCTGCTGTTGGACAAATGCTTCCGGAGTACCATACAGAAGGTTGGTGCCGTCATAGGAGAGTTCTTTGTCTCCTCCGTTTCATAGATCAGTGGGAGACTTGGATTCACGGAAAGCACCAGCCTTTTCTGACTGCGGACAGTCTTTCCGTCCTCCCCGGTTCTGCTCTGCTTAATCGTCAGAAGCAGCTCGTCCTTCTCCGGTTGTGCGATCTTGGCAATACGGCCTCCTGCCAGGTCCCGCTCCAGTTCATATACAATATCAGCAATTACCATTCCATCTAATGCCATGGTTTGATGTCCCCCTTATTACGTTTTCTCTTGCTCCATTTTATATGTACTATCTTCCTTTTGCAACAGTTGCCAAAAAAAAGTTAATATGATACATTATCTATCAGGAGAAATGAAAGACGAAATATCGTCATAAGAAATGAGGAAGAAAAATTGCTTCGCTTTGTATATGTATTGATCAGAAATTTACATAGAGCCTGGATGATTCCCCAGGCAGGCTATTATGCCGCAAGAGACCGGAAATATTCCGAGGAGTTTCGATATCAGTATGATCTGAAAATGATACGCCAGATGATGAAAACCGCCCGGATCTCCACCTCTGTATATGGCCGTGAAAATCTGCCGTCTCAGGGAGGATATGTGATGTTTCCCAATCATCAGGGGAAGTACGATGCTCTGGGGATCATGTACGGTCATCCGCTGCCATGCTCGGTAGTGATGGATGATGCCAAATCCCATATGCCGTTAGTCAGCCAGTTCATTGATCTGGTCAAAGGCAAGCGCATCAAGCTCCATGATATCCGTCAGGCGGCCAAGATCATACAGGAGGTCTCCGCAGAGACGGCACAGGGCCGGAAGTTCATTATTTTCCCTGCAGGAGGATATAAGCACCGCAATGGCAATCAGGTGGATCCTTTTAAGCCCGGCACTTTCAAAAGTGCCATGAAGTCAAAGGTTCCCATTGTTCCGGTGGCTTTAGTAGATTCCTGGAAGGTATATGATCTCAATTCCCTGCGGCATGTCCACACACAGGTTTATTTTTTGAAACCTCTTTATTATGAGGATTATAAAGGCATGAAATCCGTAGAGGTCTGTGATCATGTTTACCGCCGGGTATGTAAGGCTGTACGGCTGGGAGAGCGTAATATGCCGGAACAGGCAGTACGCTGTTGATCATTAACCGGTATCTTCTGCATATATTATGATGCAAGGGATAAACGCAGATAGCAAGCCTTTGGAAACTTATATCCGAAGTTACTTTAAACTTTATCAAACATATGAAAGGAGGGTGTCCTATGAATCAATTACGAAAACAGCGCTGGCTCATCGTTGCCATGCTTTTCTTTGTGCTTATTTCAGGGATTGGAACGGATGTTACCAGAATCTCACAAATGGACACCTCTGATCATTTCCGCCGGGAAAGCCTGCTTTCCACACTTTCTTCCATCCGAACAGATTCGCCGGATGTCTGCAGCACGGAGCAGTTAGGCATACGGGTACTGCAGCCGAAGCTTGAAGCTTCACGCCCGGTATCCTTCCGTCAGGATGGACGGCAGCAGCAGCTTTTACTGCTGTTATATACGTCGATCATATTCTGCTTCTGTGTCTTTTTTGCCCGGAGAAGTTACGAACCGGCATTCTATAAATCTACAACTCATCATCTCGCCCGGATCATGCGGTTTATCCATGACAAGGATGGCGAGAAGATCTTCTTTTCATTCCATTAACCAAAAATTGAATATTGGCACATTATGTGCAGAAAAGGAGATTATTATGGGTACAACTATCGTTTTAGTTATTGTAGGTGTCGTGATCTTAGGAGTAACAATCTTTAGCTTTCAGTTTTCCAACCGAGGCTCTGTCTCTGACACGGAAACCGGAAATGAAACCAAAAACGGCAGCAGTAAATAATCTGCCGTAGCACATCACGAAAACACATAATTCCGAAATAAATGTTTTAACACATAGGGGAAATCCATGGCGGCAATATCCTGCCCTGTATAAAGCGGAGATTTTTTTAAAACCTCCCCATTTAGCAGGATTTCCTGACACCCCACGATATCCCCGCTGCGGACAGGTGCAGTCAGCTTCTCCGGCAGAGACGTCCGGATTTCCACGACGTCATCGGCCCGGAGTGGCAGCTGCAGACTGTCCGTATCTTCTTTTGACATAAATACAGTGACATTGTGATCACAGCCATTTTCCACAGACAGTTTCCAGGTATCGCGATCAGACGGGATCTCACAGGTTTTAAAACCTTCAAAGCCATAATCCATAAGCTTTGTGGTATCGGACCATTTATAGGTTTTATGAGGCGGCCATCCGCAGGCAAGGACAGCAGAGACCAGCGTACGGTTATTTTTGGTGGCGGCACCGCAGAAGCAGTAACCCGCATTCCCGGTAAAACCGGTCTTGATTCCCAGAGCCCCTTGATACATGCCAAGAAAGGCATCATGATTAGACACCTGAAGGCTGCGTTGTCCTGACGCATCCTGAAACTGATACTGAGGAGTCTGGATCACCTTTTGAAATTCTTTATTTTGAATCGCATAAGATGCAATCATACAAAGCTCTTTTGCTGTGGTATAATGCTCCGGATCATCCAGACCATTTGGTGTAACAAAATGCGTAGAAACACAGCCGATTTCCTCTGCCTTTTGGTTCATCAGCTCTGCAAATCCCTCCACGGACCCGCCAATGTGTTCCGCAATGGCAACGGCAGTATCATTATGGGATTCTAACATCAAAGAATACAGCAGATCTCCCAGACGATATTTTTCGCCTTCCCGGATATTTAGCTGAACATCCGGCATGGATGCTGCATAAGCAGATACTGTCACCATTTCATCCAGACAGCCGGATTCCAGTGCAAGAATACAAGTCATGATCTTGGTTGTGCTTGCCATTGGCATTTTTTTATTCTCATTTTGAGAGAGCAGAAATCTTCCGGATTCTGTATCCATCACGCAATATGCCTTTGCATAAAGAGATGACGGGGTAGAGGCAGCAACACTGGAACCAAGCTCCGATGCCGTCATACGGACAACCGGTACAATGGACTCTGCAGGCTTTTGGGATGGCTCCCAAAAAGCTTTTTCCCGTATTGCCATATGATTTTTTAATGGTTGTGCCAAAAGGAAAAGACAAAAGACAAGCAAAAGAAAACTTATGATTTTTTGCATGATATTACCCTGTATTTCATATAGAATTAACTAAATTATATGAAGAAACGGAAGAATCATTCTTTTTTCTTCCCGGAACAAAAAAATGGCGAAAAAACGGTTGCCATTTTTGCCCAAAAGAGATACACTTATACTTGGTGTAAATTTGTTATTATTATTACTACTATATAGGAGGTCAAAATATGAGTAACTCAAACACTATGTCTGCGAAAGACCGTATTGCGTCTTTAGTTGACGAGAATAGTTTTGTTGAACTCGGTGCTGGAATTACCAAGAGAAGCACAGATTTCAACATGCAGGAGAAATCCGTACCGGCAGATGGTGTCATCACCGGATATGGACTGATCCAGAACAATCCTGTCTATGTATACAGTCAGGACGCATCTGCACTGAATGGTACGATCGGAGAGATGCATGCAAAGAAGATCGCACACATCTATGAGCTTGCAATGAAGACAGGAGTACCTGTGATCGGTCTGATCGACTGCGCAGGAATGCGTCTTCAGGAGTCCACAGATGCCCTTGCAGGATTTGGTCAGATCTACAAGATGAAAGCAAAGGCTTCCGGAGTGATCCCACAGATCAGTGCCATCTTTGGTAACTGTGGTGGTGGTGTGGCTGTTATGGCTGCAATGAGCGATTTTACCTTTATGGAGCAGAACAACGGTAAGCTTTTCGTAAACTCTCCAAACACACTGGAGGGTAATTACACCGATAAGCTGGATACTGCATCTGCTGATTTCCAGAAAACAGCTTCTGTTGTAGATGTGATCTGCGACGGAGAGGCTGAGGTATTTGAAAACGTACGTAACCTCGTAAGTATTCTCCCGGAGAACAATAACGAGATCGGTGGTATGGAAGAGTGTCTGGATGATCTGAATCGTCTGGTTCCTGATTTTGCCGCTGAGGTTAAGGATCCTGCTGCAGCACTGGAAGATCTGGGCGACAATAACTTCTTCCTTGAGTTAAAGAAGGATTTCGCAAAAGAAATGGTTACAGGCTTTATCAGTCTTGACGGTATGACTGTAGGCTGCGTTGCCAACAGAACCGCTGTTTACGGCGAGGACGGCAGTGAGCAGGAGAGTTTTGAGGCCCGCCTGACATCTGACGGATGTGACAAAGCGGCTTCCTTTATCAAAACATGTGATGCATTTAATATTCCGGTTCTGACCCTGACCAATGTAGAAGGCTTTGCTACTACAGTAGAAGAGGAGAAGACCATCGCTTCCAAGGCTGCTGCCCTTACTGCTGCATTTGCTGAGGCAGATGTTCCTAAGGTAAATCTGATTACAGGAAATGCTTACGGAAGTGCATACATCACCATGAACTCCAAGCACATCGGTGCAGATATGGTATTTGCCCTTCCTGATGCAAAGATCGGTATGATGGATGCCCAGGTTGCTGCCAAGATCATGTATGCTGACGATAAGGATGCTGATCTTGCTGCCAAGGCTGCTGAGTTTGCTGCCCAGTCCGGCACAGAAGCTGCTGCAGCCAGAGGGTATATTGATTCCATCATCAGCCCTGAGGCAGCCAGAAAACAGTTAATTTTCGCATTTGAGCTTCTGTTCACAAAAAGTGAGTATCCAATCGGCAAGAAGCATGGAACCATCTAAGAAGGAGAGGCATTTATGAAAAGAAAATTATTATTATTTTTCTGTGTTTTATCCTGTGTATTGATGGTATCCGGCTGTTCTTTAGTCCGTGGAAATGAAAACTTTGACAAGAAAACGCTGGAACAGCAGACAGACAATTTCCTGACAAGCTGGTTTGCAGCAGATTTTGAGGGAACCATTTCCACATATAAAGATCAGATGAATGATACAACCCTTGCACAGTATAAGCTTTATGCAAAGCAGAAGGCACAGTATAAGGGATTAAAGAAAAAAGAAAAAACAGAGTTTACGATCACCACAGACTCCGCTACAGTTACAGAGACAATCCTGTGCGAGAGCGGAGACAAGGTTCTTGCAAGTCTGACCTTCGACAAGGACGGTCAGATCCAGACAGACGACAGTGGCAACTATTCATTCAAATTTGATGAATATAAAACTCTGGGCCAGAAAATGCAGAAGGCAGGTCTGAATACGATCCTGAGTATGTCTATCGTATTCCTGGTGCTGATCTTTATCAGTCTCCTGATTAGCTGCTTCAAATTCATTGGTCTCATTGGCAAAGGAAAAGCAGAGAAAGCTCCTGTGGCAGCAGCCGCACCTGTGGCACCGGTCGCTTCCGAGCCTGAGAACCTGGTAGATGACCTGGAATTAGTTGCTGTGATCACCGCAGCCATTGCCGCTGCTTCTGAAACAGAAAGCGCAGACGGACTTGTTGTTCGTTCTATTATCCGTCGATAATAGCTAACAAATAAACGATTGAATTTATTAAATGGAGGATTATCATGAAAAATTATACAATTACAGTAAATGGAACTGTTTATGACGTAACTGTAGAAGAGGGAACAGGTTCTGCAGCTCCTGCTGCAGCAAGCGCACCAAAAGCTGCTCCTAAGGCAGCTAAGCCGGCAGCACCAAAGGCTGCAGGTGCAGGTGCTGTTAAGGTTAACGCACCAATGCCAGGTAAGATCCTTTCTGTAAAGGCATCTGTCGGACAGGCAGTGAAGAAGGGGGATGTGATCCTTATTCTTGAGGCTATGAAGATGGAGAACGAGGTTGTTGCACCTGAAGACGGTACTGTAGCAAGCATCGATGTTGCTGCCGGAGATTCTGTTGAAGCTGGTGCTGTACTTGCAACACTGAACTAATTTTAGGAGGGAATAACTTTGGATTATATTATCTCAACGCTTGAGAATCTGGCCGGCCAGACAGCGTTCACCACGCTGACTCCAGGTAACTACCTGATGATCCTGGTAGGCTGTGTCTTTCTCTATTTAGCGATCAAAAAAGAGTATGAGCCATTGTTGCTGGTTCCGATTGCCTTTGGTATGATCCTGGTAAATATTTATCCGGACATCATGGCCAATCCGGAGGACACCTCCAATGGCGTTGGTGGATTGTTACATTATTTCTATATTCTCGATGAGTGGAGTATCCTGCCATCACTGATCTTCCTTGGAGTCGGTGCTATGACAGATTTCGGTCCACTGATTGCGAATCCGATGAGCTTTTTGCTGGGTGCTGCCGCTCAGTTCGGTATCTTTTCCGCTTATCTTATTGCAATCCTCTGGGGATTCAACGATAAGGCAGCAGCCGCTATCTCAATCATCGGTGGTGCCGATGGTCCTACTTCTATTTTCCTCTGTGGTAAGTTAAAGCAGACGGAGTATATGGGACCGATCGCCGTGGCGGCATATTCTTATATGTCACTGGTGCCGATCATCCAGCCACCGATCATGAAGCTTTTTACCACAGAAAAAGAGCGTAAGATCAAAATGGAACAGCTTCGTCCTGTATCCAAACTGGAGAAGATTCTTTTCCCTATTATCGTAACGATCGTTGTATGTCTGCTTCTGCCGACAACAGCACCTCTGGTAGGTATGCTGATGCTTGGTAACCTGTTCAAGGAGTCCGGCGTAGTAAAACAGCTGACAGAGACAGCATCCAATGCATTAATGTATATCGTTGTTATTCTGCTTGGTACTTCCGTTGGTGCATCAACATCTGCTGAGGCATTCTTAAGACTCAGTACATTAAAGATCGTTGGTCTTGGTCTGATTGCTTTCGCAATCGGTACCGCTTCCGGTGTATTATTTGGAAAACTGATGTGCTTCGTCACAAAGGGCAAGGTCAATCCTTTGATTGGTTCTGCCGGTGTATCTGCCGTTCCAATGGCGGCTCGTGTATCCCAGAAGGTTGGAGCAGAAGCAGATCCTACAAACTTCCTGCTGATGCATGCAATGGGACCAAACGTTGCCGGAGTTATCGGTACTGCTGTGGCAGCCGGCGTATTTATGGCAATCTTTGGAATTTAGAATTGGAGGAGAATCATGGCTAATAAAGAGAAATCTATTGAAAAGAAACCTTTAAAAATAACAGAAACCATTCTGCGTGATGCTCATCAGTCTCTGATCGCCACCAGAATGACCACAGAGCAGATGCTTCCGATCGTAGACAAGATGGATCAGATCGGATACCATGCAGTAGAGTGCTGGGGTGGTGCTACATTTGATGCTTCCCTTCGTTTCCTCAAGGAGGATCCATGGGAGAGACTTCGTAAATTAAGAGACGGTTTCAAAAACACAAAGCTGCAGATGCTTTTCCGTGGACAAAATATCCTCGGTTACAACCATTATGCAGATGACGTGGTAGAGTACTTCGTACAGAAATCCATCGCAAACGGTATTGATATTATCCGTATCTTTGACTGTCTGAATGATCTCCGTAACCTGGAGACAGCAGTAAAGGCAGCCAACAAAGAAAACGGTCATGCACAGATCGCTCTTTCCTATACTCTGGGCGATGCATATACTCTGGATTACTGGAAGGATATGGCAAAGAGAATCGAGGACATGGGTGCCAAATCCCTTTGTATCAAGGATATGGCAGGTCTCTTAGTTCCTGTCAAGGCTACTGAGCTTGTTCAGGCATTGAAGGAGTCCGTTGATATTCCAATCGATCTTCATACCCATTACACCTCCGGTGTAGCTTCTATGACTTATATGAAGGCAGTAGAGGCAGGCTGCGATATCATCGATACCGCAATCTCTCCATTTGCTATGGGTACCAGCCAGCCTGCTACAGAGGTTATGGTTGAGGCGTTCAAGGGCACACCTTATGATACCGGTCTTGATCTTGATAAGCTTGCAGAGATCGCTGATTACTTCCGTCCAATGCGTGAGGAAGCATTAAAGACTGGCCTGATGAATACAAAGGTGCTCGGGGTTAATATCCAGACACTGCGTTATCAGGTACCTGGCGGAATGCTTAGTAACCTGGTATCCCAGCTCAAAGAAATGGGGCAGGAGGACAAGTACGAGCAGGTACTTGAGGAAGTACCAAAGGTTCGTAAGGACTTCGGTGAGCCACCTCTTGTAACACCTTCTTCACAGATCGTTGGTACACAGGCTGTTCTGAATGTAGTATCCGGCGAGCGTTATAAGATGGTAACAAAAGAGTCCAAGAAACTCCTTTCCGGAGAGTTCGGACAGACTGTAAAGCCATTTGATAAGGAAGTACAGAAGAAGTGTATTGGTGATACCAAACCGATCACATGCCGTCCAGCCGATCTAATCAAGCCTCAGCTTGCAGATATCGAGAAGGAAATGGCTCAGTACAAGCAGCAGGATGAGGACGTGCTTTCCTACGCACTGTTCCCACAGGTAGCAACTGAGTTCTTCAAATACCGTGAGGCACAGCAGAACAAGGTAGATGCAGCCGCTGCTGATACCGAGAGCAAGGCTTATCCGGTTTAATCTATCTACGAAAACGTAATATAGAAATATAAAAAAATACTCCGGCAAAGATCCGAAATAAATTCGGTTTTGCCGGAGTATTTTTTAATTATGTACCAGTAATAAAAACAGGTTCCTTTTCTGATCTATCATTCAACAACAGTTCTTTTAAATATTGCATTAAATAAAATGATAAATAATAATTGCAATAATAATTCCAAGAATGCTTCCCAGTGTGATCTTTACCGAAAGACCAAAAGTCAGCACCAGGATCCCAAGATCAAGCCTGAATGGGTGTGTCAGACCAAATTTCTGTCCATAGCTGAGCCATGAAAGAGCAGAAACGCCTGCAGTTGCCTGAGCAATAAAGCTGCCGATCACGATCCCTGCCAGAAGCAGCAAAAACAGTGCCCAGTTATTTTTTCCGGCACCACGAGCCATATGATTCACCTCATTTCTAATAAAAATAATATCTGCTTTATTATAAAGGAAGTACATATGTTCGTCAAGAGATTGTCCTGCAAATTCATGTTGTATTTCTGAATAGTTTCTGAAAGATTATGAATCGGACTTGTGAAACACTGCGTAATAGTGTATGATGCATATGTATGTAATCAAATAATGTATATATAGGAAGATGAGGATTAAAATGAAAAAAACGAAGAAAAAAAACAGACGGATCGTTCCAAAGGTGCTCTTTGGACTTGCTCTGTGTGCCAGCATATTTGCCGGCTTCTGGATTGCCCGGACACAGATCGTATTCAGCTCTGTCAATCAAAATAAGGACAATGCCTTCAAGGAGGTTAAACTCCCGAAGGGCAATTACAAGAGTGATAACAACATCGTAAATATTCTGGTCATCGGTAATGATTACCGTAAGGAGACCGGATATACAGCAGCAGGGCTTCCTGATGTTATTATGATCGCCACACTGGATAAAAAGCACAAAAATCTTAAGCTGACTTCTCTGTTGCGTGATCAGATCGTTGAGATCCCCGGACATGGTCAGAACCGTCTGAATTCATGCTTCGGCTATGGAGAGGATGGTCCGACACTTCTTTATAAGACCATTGCACAGAACTTTAATATCAAGCTTGACGGCTATGTAGAAGTAGGCTTTGATGCGGTAAAGGCCATTGTCAACGCCGTAGGAGGAGTGGATATCGAGCTTACAGAATCGGAGGCCGCATATCTGAATGCCACCAATTACATCCGTCCTGCCAAATACCGCAATGTGAAGGCAGGCAAGCACACCTTAAACGGAGCACAGGCTCTCGGTTACAGCCGTATCCGTAAAACCGCCAAAGGAATTACCCCGGTCACACCAAACGGCAAAATGGACGATTACGGTCGTACATGGCGTCAGAGAAATGTCATTAACGCTATCTTCAATAAGGCAAAAGGGACCTCCCTGCCAAAGCTTATGGACTTGGCACAGACCATTCTCAGCAAATATGTGACCACAGATCTTAGCAGTCAGGATATCATTGGATATATGAAGGATGTAGTTATGATGGGAACGATGGAGATTTATCAGCTGCAGATTCCGATGGATAATTATTTTACGACGCAGAGAGATTATTATGCACCGGGTTCCACCACAAACCTCGGTTCAGTCATCCTACCGGATATGACAGCCAATACCGCTGCATTAAATGATTTTATCTTTAAATATAAAGGCACAGAAGGGCAGGAGTATACCTATACTTCCGGCAGCGGAACCACCACACCGGCACAATAGACACACAAAGGGCAAAACAGTGTTTTTGCCCTTTTTATATAAAATTTTCCTCTACAATTTATTTTCAAAATATTCTCAATCAATCCCGTTTTTTGTACACTATCTCTTGCATATTTCTCAGGTATCATGTAAAATATATAAGTATTTATTGCAAAAACTATAAGATAAATGTGAGGATTACATATGTGGGTTAAAAGAGTACTTTATGTAGTAGCACTGATTGTCAGCGGTGCACTGGGATTCGTAGCCGCCAAAGGGCAGGTAGCTGTATTGGATACCCTTGATGTGGTGCAGAGAGATTATGATACCTCTTTATCAAAGGTAGATCTGTCCGGTATCCGGGTCAATTCCGATGACAATATTGTCAATGTTCTTCTGGTGGGAAATGACTACCGAAAGGAGAATGGTTATTCTGCCGCCGGTCTGACCGATACCATGCTGATCGCTACATTGGATATGAAGCACGGCACATTAAAGCTCACAACACTGATGCGTGATATGCTGGTAGAGATTCCGGATCATGGCAGCAATAAGTTAAATTCCGCCAATTCCTTTGGTGGAATCGAGCTTCTTTATAAAACGATTGCACAGAATTTTAACATCCAGTTAGATGGATACGTTGAAGTCAGCTTTGATGCATTTAAAACCATCGTCAATGATGTCGGCGGTGTGGAGATCGAGCTCACAGAATCTGAGGCTGCATATCTGAATGCCACCAACTATATCCGTCCTGCCAAGTACCGCAATGTAAAAGCCGGAAAACACACGCTGAACGGAGCGCAGGCTCTTGGTTACTGCCGTATCCGTAAATATGCAAAAGGTATTCAGCCGGTGACACCGACCGGCCAGATTGATGATTACGGCCGTACCTGGCGTCAGAGAAATGCCATTACCAGTATTTTCAATAAGGTCAAGAAAATGCCAATGTCCAAATGGCTGGACATTGCAAAAGATGTCCTGAAAAAGAATGTAAAAACCGATCTGACCAACAAACAGATCATTAATTATATTAAGGATGTCGTTATGATGGGTACCACTACGATCCATCAGCTGCAGATTCCGGTGAATCCATACTTCTCCGGTGGAAATGTTCCGGGTGTTGGCTCCTGTCTTTCTATCCAGAAGGAGTATCAGGCAGATGCCATTAACCAGTTTATTTTTAAGTATAATGGTAAAAACGGAGAGTTCGAGTATACTCCGTCCAGTGATGTCAGTGGTTACTCCGACAGCAGTGCGACCGTTTCTCCGTCTCCGGCACAATAATACAGACCATGAATATACAAATATGAGACAATATCAAAAGGAAATCCAACGCAGTTTTCTGCATGGATTTCCTTTTTGAGTGTATCGGAAAATGCCATATATCAATGATTGATTCTTTGTAGTATTAAGCAACAAACCATCGTTTAAGAAGCTTTCCCAGGCAGTCGGTATATGTTGCCTTTGGCACATTTCTGGCGGCATAGACCGGGATTTCTTCCAGAGTCTGGTTATTCATTGTATAAACAATTCTGCCGATCATATCTCCCTTCTGGATTGGTGCCGTAAGATCCTTTTTATACTCAATCCGACGTTCAATCTGATCTCCGGATTCCCCTTTGCACAGGGTGTAAGAAAAATCCTTTGATATATACGGAATTACCGTTTCTGATACACCATTTTTGACCGGAATCGCAGGCAGCTTCAAAGCTGTAGTCTGATCCTTAAAACCGGTACAGTTCGCAAAACCGTAATCCAGCAGAGATGCAGCCTGACTAAAACGGATCTTGGGATCCGGAGCCGCCATCACGACTGCTGTAAGGCTCACAGCCGCACGGGATGCTGTCGCTGAAAGGCAGTATTTTGCCTTTGATGTGGAACCGGTTTTTAATCCCGTGATTCCCTGATATGTCCGGATCAGCTTATTGGTATTGGTCAGTCCAAACTGTGTGTCTCCCTTTTTGGTTGAATGGGTGATCTCATCCATCCAGATGGTAGAGTAGTGGCTGATCTGCGGATAGCCGGAGATCAATGCCCGTGACATCAACGCCACATCATACGCACTGCTGTAATGACCACTTTCAATGGAATCATCCAGACCATTGCAATTCATAAAATGCGTATGCTTCATCCCAAGTTTCTTTGCCTTATGGTTCATCTGGTCCACAAAGGCCTGCTCGGAGCCTGCAACATATTCCGCCATGGCAACAGCCGCATCATTGGCACTTGCCACACTGATACATTTGATCATGGTATCCACCGTCTGCGTCTCCCCCGGTTCCAGAAACACCTGTGAGCCTCCCATGGACGCTGCATATTCGCTGACAGAAACAGCATCCTCCAGATGGATCTGTCCCTTTTCCAGCGCATCAAAGATCAGCAGCAGAGTCATGATCTTTGTAATACTGGCAGGAATCAGTTCTTTGTTTTTTTCCTTCTCATATAAGATACGCCCGCTGCTGTTTTCGATCAAAACTGCGGACTGCGCAGTAATATCCATCGTATTATTTTCTTCGGCCTTCTTTTCCTCCTGTGCATAAACCGTCACATTATGTATTGGATCTCCCAGGCTGCCGGCAAACAGCAGCACTGCTAAAAACAGGGCAAACGCTTTTTGATACTTCATAGGAAACCTCATATCTCCTTCAATTACCATAATATATTGTACAAAATGCAGGATTATTCCAAAAAGTGTTTGGCAACCGCCACATCTTCGTTTATAATAGGTATGAAAAACCCAAAGAAAGGCATGGTAATAAATATGACAAGTAAAGAACGGGCAGAGTTAAAATCCCAGGCAATGACAATGGACAGCATCTTCCAGATCGGCAAGGCAAGTCTGACACCACAGATGACCCAGGCGATCCGTGATGCACTCCACGCCAGAGAGCTGATCAAAATATCCGTATTAAAAAACTGTACAGATGATCCAAAAGAGCTTGCACGGATTCTGGCAGAGCGTACCGGCTCCCAGGTAGTTCAGGTCATTGGCAAGAAAATTGTCTTATATAAATTAAATCCCGAAAAGGAAAAGAAAAGAAGGGATGCTGCCAAAAAATGAGTCAGATCGGTATTATGGGAGGCACCTTTAATCCCATTCATAATGCTCATCTGACCATGGCTATGGCTGCATATGAGCAGGCAGGACTTGACCGGATCTGGTTTATGCCATCCAAAAATCCCCCTCATAAAAACTCCTCCGAAATTATTTCTGAGGAGCACCGCAGTAATATGATCAAACAGGCGATCAAAGACACACCTTATTTTGCATTTTCAGATTTTGAGCTGCGCCATGAGGGAACAACCTACACGGCTCAAACTCTGAAACGGCTGCAAAAAACATATCCTGATCACCGGTTTTATTTTCTGATGGGCGGAGATTCCCTGTTTGAACTGGAAACCTGGTATCACCCGGAAATGATCATGAAAATGACAACGATCCTGGCATTTTCCCGAAACGGAGAAACCATGCAGCAGATGTATGAAAGAGCGGCTTACCTGACCAACAATTATCAGGCAGATATCCGGATTCTTTCTATGCCGGATATGCCCATCAGCTCCAGTCTGATCCGTAGCCGGATCTTGTCCGGTCTATCGGTGAGCCAGATGATTCCTCCCGACGTGGAGAAGTATATTTTCAAAGAAAATTTATATACTACAAAGGAAGTGTAAGCACATGCTGGATAATGAGCAACTGGAGCAGATTCAGAAAAAGCTCCAAAAAAATATAACTTCTAAAAGATACTGCCATACTATTGGCGTAATGCACACCTCAATTTCCATGGCCATGCGATATGGTGCTGATCTGCAGCAGGCGGCTCTGGCCGGTTTACTGCATGACTGTGCCAAATGTCTTGACGATAAGGAAATGCTGCGCCAGTGTGATAAATACGATATTCCATGCAATAAAACAGAAAAAAAGCAGCCTTATCTGCTTCACGCAAAGCTTGGAGCCTGCTATGCTGCCCAAAAATACGGAGTGGAAGAGGACGCCGTCTGCAGTGCCATACGTTATCATACTACGGGACGTCCCGGTATGAGCCTGTTGGAAGCAATCGTATTTACCGCGGATTATATTGAGCCAAACCGCAAAATGCTGGAGCATCTGCCGGTCATCCGTAAAATGGCCTTTATTGATCTGGAGGAAGCCGTCTATATGATCCTACGGGATACCGTAGAGTACCTCGGAAAAGGCGATAAAGAAAAAACCGATCAGATCGAGCATCACACACTGGAAGCATATGATTACTATAAACGACTACACGAAAAAAAGCGCGGAGACTCATAATTACAGCACAGAAAGGAAAATTCTATGGAACAGTCAAAGAAAATGGCATTAACCGCTTATGAAGCATTAGATGAAAAAAAAGCCGAGGAGATTAAAGTTATTGGAATCGGCGAGATCTCCATTCTGGCGGATTATTTTATCATCGCAGGAGGAGGAAGCAAACCGCAGTTGCAGGCTATGATCAATAATGTGCAGGAAAAAATGCACGAAGCCGGCTTTGATGTGAAACAGATCGAGGGGAACCGGGACAGCAGCTGGATCCTGATGGATTACGGCGATCTGGTGGTTCACCTGTTCAACCGAGATGACCGCCTGTTCTATGATCTGGAGCATATCTGGTCCGACGGAAAACAGATCGATATTCGGGAACTGCGCTAAGAACATTTGTTTGACAAAAAAACTTACTTGTGATATCCTAATAAAAAGAACTTGTGTTTGCATCTTTTTATCTTGAATACTAGAAAAGGAGACCCCTGCTGTGGAAAAAGGAAGAATATCACCGAAACAATTAGAAATATTGGAATATATCAAATCAGAAATATTAAATCGCGGATACCCGCCGGCTGTCCGTGAAATTTGTGAGGCTGTTCATCTGAAATCAACCTCCTCCGTTCATTCTCACCTAGAGACTCTTGAGAAAAACGGCTATATCCGCCGGGATCCTACGAAACCCCGCGCTATCGAGATCGTAGATGATGATTTTAATCTTGTGCGCCGGGAGATCGTAAATGTTCCCCTGATCGGAAATGTTGCTGCCGGAGAACCAATCTTCGCAGAGCAGAACATCGAGGGATATTTTCCGCTTCTGGCAGATGATATGCCATCTGGAGAGGCTTTTATGCTGAAGGTCAAAGGAGAGAGTATGATCAATGTTGGTATTTATGACGGAGATCATATCATTGTACATAAGCAGAACACAGCCCGCAATGGAGATCTGGTGGTCGCACTGGTTGACGATTCCGCTACAGTAAAGACTTTTTACAAAGAGAAAGGTCATTTCCGTTTACAGCCGGAAAACGATACGATGGAACCGATCATTGTCAATGAAGTGGAGATTCTTGGAACCGTTGCCGGTTTATACCGCAGATATTAGAGAGATCGATCAAAGCCTGATCACGTTTGATGTACCGTGATCAGGCTTTTTTGTATATAATAAACTTATCAGAACCTTTGTTCGATTTTCTATTGACAAACATCTGTTCGTGTGCTATATTAATATCACAGAACAGATGTTTGTATTTGTTTTTTAACATTACATAGGATTTTATCGAATGGAGGTCATTATGATGAAAAATTACAAATTTATCGTACCATGCGTGATCATTGCTTTCCTGATGGGACTGCTCGTTATGAGTGGCATCAGCAGAATCTCAGCATCACCAGCGAGGACACAGGCTGCCAATATCCGTGAGAAACGTATCGTATCTGTTATGGTAGAGGAGAATGATAGTATCTGGTCTATTGCAAAGCGTTACTATACAGAGGAATGTGGCTCCATGAAGGATTATATTGCAGAAATTAAGAAATGTAATTCCATCACTACCGACACCATTTACGCCGGCCGTCCATTGATCCTGCCTGTCTGGGCATCCGATGCGGAGCTTCCGGATTTAGAAAAGAGTCTGTAATCCCCCGGTTTTCCTGCAGCATTCTCGATGAATGGCAGACGAAACCATTACATTCTTTTCATTATAAGATAGAATTTATTTCATCTGTTTTGAGTAAAACCTTATACACAATTATCCCCCTTTCTGCATATGAATTCTCGCTGAAACATATTTAATCCGCCAGATTATGGAACATTCCATATCCGGCGGATTTTATTTTCTCCGGATCATTTTTCTGGAATATTTCACTTTTGCCTTGAATTTGCAACATTTATTTTGTAGTATATTATGATGTGAGAAGAAAAAAGAAACGAGGGATAAATATTGAAATACTACAGTAGTTTAATTCGATTATTATTAACCATATTGATGATCAGCATTCTTTCATTTCAGCCATATATCGCATCTGCCGAGGAAACCACAGCTACCGGAGATGTAGAGCTGGAAACCGACGAACTGGAAGATATCGACTATGATACCGATGACACCGATGGCGTCTTTTTAGATATCGACGTGATTCCGGATGATTATGACCATTCTGTTTATTCAGCCGCCCTCAGCACTGTATATCTGGAAGAGAACACAGCCGGTGGCGATCAGGAGCTTTCTCTCTTTACAGACCGTAGTATGGATTCTGAGCAGATCAAAACATCAATTGAAGAAGAAAAAGGTGTATTGACCTGCGTATTTCCAAACACATATAATGCCGTAGGAGAATTAAAAAAGGCAGTCACGAATTCCTTTGTAAAGAATATATCGATATCTAAAACAGAGAGCACTGTCACTGTAACCATCAAATATCAGTCAACCTGTATAGTTTCTACAACATATGACGAACAGGGCGTTTCCTTTACCTTTTCAAAAGCATCCTACTCCATACGCATCCATCTTCCGGAAGGAGTAACAGGAAATCAGATTACAGATATCGATTATTATTACGATCACAAATTTGTCTTGAAAATCCCAGGAAAGTGGAAGAGCTTTTATGATCAGTATCCGATTCTTCAAAGAAATAATGCAATTACCTCTTTGAAAGTTTCACAGTCCGGAAATCACACCCTGATCACTGTAAAAACATCAAGACTGCAGGGTTACAAATATGAACAGCAGGGCGATTATCTTTTTGTAAATGTCAATGATCCCCGTAAGATATACAAAAATATTGTTGTATTGGATGCCGGACATGGCGGGAAAGATTTTGGTGCCAGAAGCCGTGGAGCCAAAGAAAAAAATATCAACTTCAAAATAATATATACTCTGGCAAAAGAATATTTCAATAGTTCTGCCTCAAATGTCAAGGCATACTGGTCCCGTTACAACGATAAATTTATATCCTTATCTGCCAGAGCGCGTTTTGCCTCTGAGGTTCAGGCCGATCTCTTTGTAAGCCTCCATATGAACAGTGCGCCAAATACAAGAGCAAACGGAATGGAGGTTTATTATGCCCGCAGCAACAACGGCGTATCTTCCATGGGGCTGAAAAGTCAGACATTGGCACGCCACATGCATGACCAGTTAGAAGAGAATCTCAGTATCCCAAGCCGTGGAGTAAAAAAAGCAGAGTTTTATGTATTGCGCCACAATACCGTTCCTGCTATTCTGATAGAGCTTGGCTTTATCTCCGGTAACAGGGATCACAACAAGATTACATCTTCCGGTTACCAGAAAAATGCAGCCAAAAACATCTACGACTGCATTTCCAATGTATTTAAATCATATCCAACCGGTCGATGATCTTTACCATTCTGATCGGATAACGTTCATTATTTTTTGCGAAGTGTAACCGCATCCGCCGCACTTCTTTTTTGCGCATCATCCATTGCCGCATAATGCTTTCGGGTGGTATTTACGTCATTATGGCCCAGAACCTCTGCTACAAGATAAATATCACCCGTCTGTTGATATAAAGCCGTGCCATAGGTGCTGCGAAGCTTATGAGGTGTAATATGCTTAAACGTCGTAATCTGGGACGTATACTCATTTACAAGATTTTCTACTCCCTGGACACTGATCCGGCGTTTTTGAATGGAATAGAAGAGGGCATGTTCATGCCCTTCTTTTGCTTTTACATGGACACGTTCCTCTTTAATATAATTCTTCAGAGCTTCTGCAACCTCTGCTCCAAAATATACATATTCCTCCTTACCGCCTTTTCGAATGATACGGATACGGTTATTCCGGAAATCCACATCCTCAACATCCAGGCCAACACATTCCGAAACACGGATACCTGTTCCTAAAAACAACGTAAATATCGCAATATTACGCAATTTATTTTTCTCATAATAAACCCTTTTCATACCAGATAAATTATCGCCGCCTCTCTCTACGAGATCCAGAAGTTCACTGACTTCCTCTGAATCCAGTCTGATAATTTCCCTATCGTGAAGCTTCGGCATATCTACAACAACCGTGGGATTATTCTTAATAAGGTCTCTTTTTTGATAATATAGAAAAAAGCTTCTCAGAGAAGAAAACTTTCGCTTAATACCTCGTTCATCATTCGTAAACACCTGATCCTCATACTTATAATACTTAAGATATTCCAGATATTCCTCAATATCAACCGGCTGCAGCTGTTCCAGATCCTGAAGCCGGATATCTGTCATCTGCGCATCATGAAACATAGGATTCTGTGCCAAAAGGAATCGGAAAAAGGTACGAATATCATATCCGTAACCAATCCGGGTCTTTGCAGTGGTCGTTGGTTCAATTCCACGAAAATAATCCCGGCAAAAAGACGGCATAGTTTTCAAAAGCTCCCGCAGTTTAACTGTATTTTGATTTGATGTGCTTTGATGATATGTTTGTATATTGGATGTTCCCATAAGTATAAACAGCTCCTTGATCGAAATTTATGCTGAAAAATGCACACTGTAATGAAAATCGCAAAAAATGCGATGTAGTCCATCAATCCAGTATATGTGCCTTTTTTCGGATATATTTTACCATATCCGGGTAAATGACGCAAACTCTGTTTGAAAAACTTGTGTTTATCCAAGAGAGGTATTTTGAGAAAGACAGATACTACTATCTGCCCTGGTTCGATATAATTTTTTGAAGCGCATTTAATTCTGATGCTCCAAGCTTTTGATTGGCCAGATAAGACTGTATAAAGTTTTCCAACGATCCATTATACATCTGATTCAGCAATGCCTTTGTTTCAATTTCCTGGATTTTTCTTTTCGTGATATTGGCACGACAAATGAAACCGGGATCTTCTCTGGTGACAGCTCCCTTGTCAATCAATCGCTTGATAACCGTATATGTCGTATTTTTTTCCCAGCCAATATACTCCTTAATGATCTTAGAAATATCTCTAGCCGCCAAAGCCTTGTTAGACCATAACAGCTCCATAACATTTAATTCACCTTCATGTAAACGTATCTCTTTCATGAATTAATCCTCCAGTTTCTTATAACCCCAAACAAAGCAGTAAACAAATCTTTTACCTATCAAAAAAGTAACTCCTTTTTCTATATCAAGCATATCATTCTACAAATGTATCGTCCTATGATAGTGCTGTAGAACATCATCAAAAACTGATATGCTTTTATTCTACTCACTTAGAAGGTTTTCGTCAACGGGAATATATCTAAAAAATTACAGTCATTTTAATTCACTTTGCACAAAAATTAAATATATTACATTTTGTTTACAGTTTCTCTATGTTTATTGATGGTTCGTTTTTCATTCTACAAATGTGGAATCATTATTTTTAAGTATCTGTACAAGAGATTCCTATTGATTTCAACAAAGCAGATCTGTCATGTCATGTTTATTTTCATCGAGTATTCTTCCTATCCGTTTAATTATCTACTTTTGTAGACTACCAAGACAATGCAGTAGTTTTTCAAAATATTCCGGTAACGGAGCCTCGAACTCCATGTATTCTCCTGTACGTGGATGGATAAATCCCAACGTTTTGGCGTGAAGTGTCTGTCCTGTCAGGTGAAACGGACATTTTTGAGGACCATATACCTGATCCCCCAAAATCGGATGTCCAATACTCGCCATATGTACACGGATCTGATGAGTCCGGCCGGTCTCCAGCTGACATTCCACATATGTGTATTTGTTATTTAGGTGATCCAGAATATGGTAATGCGTAACCGCTTCCTTTCCATTCTTTTCATTAATAGCCATTTTTTTGCGATCTACCGGATGACGTCCTATTTTCCCAACAACCGTGCCATCCTCTGCAAGATGACCCAATACAATGGCATGATATTTTCGCGTAATAGAATGTTCTTTCAGCTGCTGGGCAATGCACTGATGCGCCTGATCATTTTTGCAGGCCACAATTACGCCCGTGGTATCCTGATCGATACGATGAACAATTCCCGGACGCATCACACCGTTGATCCCTGACAATGAATCCCTGCAATGGTACATCAGTCCATTCACGATCGTGCCATGATAATGCCCCGGGGCCGGATGAACTACCATCTGCTTCGGTTTATTGATCACAATAACATCTTCATCCTCGTAAAGAATATCTAACGGAATATCTTCCGGTTCTATCTCAGGCTCTGTTAAGGCTGGCACATCAAATGTAACCGTGTCCCCTGTATTTACCTTATAACTCGCCTTGGATGCGGCATGATTGATCTGCACACAGCCATTTTTGATATTCTTCTGCAAAAAAGACCTGGAATAATCCGAAAGCTTTTGTGCCAGAAGCGCATCCAGGCGAACTCCTGCTTCTTCCGATGCTACGATAAATTCAATCCTTTGTTCTGCCATAATCATACAACCAATGCCTTTCCTCGATCCACAGCTCTTTGCCCGTAGACACAGCACTGCGTAAATACTTTACTTTTTATGATATACTTCCAGATCACTTTCCTGATACACAAATCCAATCAATATAGCAAGTACAACAGCAGAAACCACCACATAACAATCCGCCACATTAAAGATTGGAAAATCAATTACCTTTGCATAAAGAAAATCGATTACATATCCGTGAACAATCCTGTCATACATATTGCCAACTGCCCCTGCCGCCAGCATAATTCCAAAAAAACGTACCGGCAGATAGTGTACCGTATCCGGTGTTTTGATCAATATATATATAATCGCCGCCAGAATAACCGCTGTCAATATCACAAGAAAAATCTGTTTGTTCTGCAATATTCCAAATGCCGCTCCATAGTTTTTAAGATATTGAAGCACAAATACGTCTCCAATTACCTTTTTGGCCTCATGTCCCTGCAGGCATGTATCTGCGGCATATTTACTCCATTGATCCAAACCAAACAAAACAAGAAACAGAAGAACTCCTTTGATATATTTTTTCATCGTAATGATCTCCTTCCGAAAAAAACTGCCAAACCAAAGCTGGCTGCGTCTGGTCTGGCAGTATTATTCATTTATAATGTAACTCTGCAAAAAGATTACTCCTCTGCATTAATCATAGTAAAAGGATTAACAGTCTTTTCCTCCGGTTTTGCCTCTGCAGTCGGATCCTCCGGCTTTGTTACGGCAAATTCATCATCCGCAGCCGGAACATTATCAAACTCGCTTGGTGCAGTAAATAACTCACCCGGAGCCGGTGGAATTGCTCCATTCGCTGTAGGATCCACGCCACTGATACCACTGGCAAACTCATCCTCCACAACCTTTTCTTCCTCTGCCGGTACCGGATCAGGAATCGAATATGTCATATTGTCTGCTGACCCGAAATATGTCTCATTTGTCACATAAGTTTCTGCATCATATGACTCCTGTACCGTTGGTATCTCGTCTGTTGTATTCTTTTTCTCTGCATCCAGTGCTGCCATTGCCTCTGCCGCAATCGCATCAAGATCTGCACTGACATCCGGCTCTTCGTCTTTCTTTACATCCAGCTTACTAAAGTCCGGCATTGGAACAGCATGAGGTATTACCGGCTGCTCCTCACTGACTGCACTGTCCACAGCATCCAGCTTACTAAAATCAGGCATTGGAATTTCATGAACAGTTTCTGCTGCCGACACTGCCTCGGCGGTATCCTCAACAGGCTCTGCCTTAATCTGGGCAGGTTCTTCTGTTGCTGCCGGCACCGGATCAGGAATCGAATATGTCATATTGTCTGCTGAGCCAAAATATGTCTCATTGGTTACATAAGTTTCTGCATCATATGTCTCCTGTACCGTTGGGAGCTCATCTGTTGTTGTCGGTGGAATTTCCTTCTGCTCTGCAGGCTTCTCTGCACTTTCCTCTGCCTTTGTATCATTGTCTGCAGCTACCGTTACCGGCGTCTCAGAAGATACCGCTGCTTGTTCTACGACAGGATTCCCCTCCGCTGCTTCTGTGTTGTCTTTATTGGCAGGGACAAAATCATCATAAGAGGTTCCCAGCATACTATTTATTGAATTAAACGGATCCTCTGATGACTCCTTCTTCATTTCATTCAATGCCTCTGATGCAATCGAATCAATCTCATCAAGCTTTGACTTGATATCATCCTCTACCGGTGCTTCTTCCTTCTCCTCCTCTACAGTCTCCGGTGCTGTATATGCCACAGCCTCCTCCGCAGATACGTGAATACCGGTTGCAATATCCTCTGTAGCCGGAGTATCAATATCTAAGGATAATTTTTCTGCTTTTTCCTCTACCGGCTCCTCTGAAACCTCTGCAGAAAGACCTCCTGCAAGAATGTCATTTTCTTCTTGGACATCTTCCCTCTCCGGAGCAGTATCCTCCACCGGAAGATCTAATTCCTTTGTATGCTCCTCCATATCATCTACACTCTGCTTGGCTGCAGCCTGCTCCTCAACCATTTTTACCTGCTGGGATTCCAGAAGATCCTCCAAACCGGTAGTATTTAACTTTTCTTCCTCCTTGTCAAGCTGCTCCAGCTGCATATTTAACATATCCTTAAACTGCTGTTTATAATTATCATAACTTCCCATCAGCTTCCGTACAATATCTGTCAGCTCAGACAGCTGTTTACCGGACTCTGCAAGCTTCTCCTCTGTCTTCTCACGGGTATCTCTGATCACTTTATCAGCAGAGGCTTTAGTATCTGCCATAATGCGATCTGCACGCTCTTTGGCATTATACATAATATTGTCCGCTTTTTTCTCTGCTTCCGCTACCAGATCGTCTGCCTTTCTCTGGGAATCTCTTTCCAGACGATCTGCTTTTTCCTCCGCCTCTCTGGTGACCTTTCTGGCTTTTTCCTCTGCCTCTCTGGTAACAGTCTCCGCCTTTTCCTCCGCTTCTCTGGTGACAGTTTCGGCCTTTCTCTCAGACTCTCTGGTCAATGTTTCTGCTTTCTCCTCAGACTCCTTCTTCAGTGCTGCAGCTGTCTCCTCAGACTCTTTCTTTAATGTTGCTGCTCTCTCCTCGGACTCTCTGGTCAGCTTATTTGCCTTCTCCTGTGCATCTGCCACAAGACCGTCTGCACGGGACTTTGCTTCACGAAGCATTACTTCCGCTTTTGCTCTGGACTCCTTCTCAACCTGTGCAGCAGCTGTTTTGGATGTCTCCAGTGTCTCAGACGCTGTCTGCTCCGCAAGTACCAGTGTTTTCTGCAGTGTCCCCTCCATCTGCTTATAATACTGAATACCCTCACTCAGCGTTGTAATCTTCTTTTTGAGATCACTGTTCTCCTTGTAAAGCTGTTCATAGCTGGCCTGGATCGATTCAATAAAATCATCTGTCTCCTTTTTGTTGTATCCACCCATGGTGGATTTCAGTACATGATTTTGAATGTCAATCGGTGTAAGCATACAATTTCCCTCCTCTGAAATTTATAAAATGTTCATAATACGGGAACAAAGTCCCTGTAAATAAGTCAATACCACTATCAAAAGATAGGGACAAAGATCAAACTTTGCAGTACATAATATAGAGTGCTTTATCAGCCACTGCATAGGATACCACATGGGTGTCATCAATACCGCCAGAAATCTCACAATATAATCTCCAAACGGAAATAATACCAGAAAGCTTCTTAACAAATAAAGCAGCACGACCACATCCAAGACAATGAAAAAACATTGAAAGGTATATATTATCAACTGCATGATCAGAACTCCTTATTTAATGTCGGAATCCCAAATTCATCATCTCTGGACAGCTCCAGATAGTCCCCCGAAATATCCACGCTCTCTGGCGAGAATATAAATATATATCTGGAAATCTGATGCATCTTACCGGAAATAGCAAAGATACAGCCGGAAATGAAGTCCATGATCCTCTGTGCTTCCATAATGTCAATTCCCTCCAGATTGACAACGACAGCCCGACCCTGAAGAAGCATCTCGCATGCATCCGTGGAATCCCCAAAATTCTTCGGCTTGCAGATACATACCTCCAACCCCCTGGCCGTTGTACGGATCGGTACCACCTTATTGGACGCGGTTCTTACCGAAGTACGTCTTGGCTCCGGTGCAGGCTGTGGCTCTGGCTCGTCCTCCTCATAAGAAGATCTGCGGCTGTTCTTACGCTCAGAACGTCTCTGCCGTCTCTCCTCCTCTGCCAGAAGACTTCTCTCCTCTGCCTCATCAATATCGTCCTCGAAATCATCCTCATAGTAATCATCATCGTAGTCCTCGTCGCCGCCGAGTCCTAATAACTGTAATAGATTCCCTAATGGATTTGCCATAACTTTACCTCCCGATGCTCCTCACATCTCTTTTATTTAATATCGTAATTTCTCTCTCCGAAAATACCGGTGCCTACACGGACGTGTGTCGCACCCTCCTCTATGGCAACCTGATAGTCACCTGTCATTCCCATAGAAAGAACACTCATATCAACATTATCAATGTTTTTTGCTCCAATGTCAACCGACAATTGCTTTAATTGACGAAAAATACTACGATTTTCTTCCGGATCCTCTACAAAAGGAGCAATCGTCATTAATCCTTTAATATGCAAATGCTCCAGTCTGGAAATCTGCTGTACCAACGCCAGGGTATCCTCCAGCTTCAGACCAAATTTTGACTCTTCCTGTGCCACATTCACCTCAACCAGAATATCAGCCTCTGTGTCTCTTTTCACGCATTCTTTCTCAATCGCTTCCGCCAGATGAAGAGAATCCACCGAATGGATCAGGCAGGCCCTGTCAATGATATATTTAATCTTATTGGTCTGCAGATGTCCGATAAAATGCCATCGGATATCCTTCGGAAGCACCTCATATTTTTCCTTTAATTCCTGCGCTTTATTTTCTCCAAACTCTCTTTTGCCGTACTCATACGCCTCTTCGATCATCTCCACCGGCTTTGTTTTGCTGACACTGATCAATGTCACCTCCGACAAATCTCTGCGGGCTCTCAGGCATGCCTGACGAATATTCTCCTCTACGATCTTTAAATTATCTTTAACCATCTTCTGTCCTCCCTTGCGATGTTAGTAAATAATATCATCCTCCCGGATCACCTTTGGATCCAGAATAATATGGTCATATGCGGATAAACCGCCGGATGTATTCTTTTTTATAATGCAGTATTCATTATTTTGATACGATATCTCTACCGGACGAAACTCGCAATAGCCTTTATTGCAGCAATACACTCCATCCAGTTTTTCTGTTTCCGACAGCCGGAACAGACTGGAACCCAGAGTATCTGTGGAAATCTCTGTTCCCGCTTTAAAATCATCCGCAGGAATATAACAATATTTTTCTTTCTTTTCCTCTCCCTCAGCCTGGCTTGTCCCATCATCAAAGGAAAGAATCGTTGTATCACACGGCTCATAATCCACGGACCCGTTCTTTTTATATACAGCCTTCACTATTGTATCTCCACTCTGTCCCGTAACCACATAATCTACCGGTATCTTATAAAATTCCTTCTGCAAAATTGATGATTTGGGGATCTTGAGACCTGCCTCATCATTCATCTTGATCTCCAGATCAAGATAACGGTTATTGATGTACTGAATCATGTATCGTTTAAGATCTATCCGGGCATAATAACCGCCATCCATGGTAAAAGTCGTAACCTGCGGTGTTACCTTTGCCTGAATCTTTTTCAGAGTAACCGTCACCGTCTTTTCCTGCTGAATATTTTTAAACTGTTCTTTGGACAACGGAAAAACAACAGACCAGCTTTCATTGGTCACCAGACGATAAATCGGTGATCCCGCCTTGACAGATTCTGTCTTTCTTAACTGTTTCGGATCATCTGAGGTGTTTTCAAAGGTTTTCGCCGTGATCGTATTCATATCCAAATTTTCCAGCCCATCAGAGGTGTAGGATACAATGCCGCTTTCCCCTGCGCTGCCAAACTGAAAAGAACTCTCTCCTCCCTGCTCCTTTAAAATCTTCGTCACATTGTCCAGAAGTCTGGCATTGGTCAACTCGGAGATCGTATTGTCCAGATTATATTTAAAATTATATGTCTCGCCAAAGTTTGACATGCTGTAGGCTGCCTTGTACGAAGAAATTTCACTCCGTATATCACTGGTATTCTGTGCATTCAGCTTGATTTCTCCGGTGTCTGCATTGGCCAGCTGATTATATATCTGACCGGTCTGATCAATGGAATAGATCTTCGTCCGTGCTCCCACCTTCGTGCCATCTGCCACATAATAATTAATATATCCCTCCTGATCGCTGTTCACCAGTTTTTCATTCCGGATAATAATCCCCCTCACCAGATTATCATCGGCAATCTTTTTTTCTGTTACCTCATAAATGGATACATGATCTTTGGTCAGGGACAATGTTCCCTGCAAAAGGATATATATGGCAAAAAGAATCAAAAAGAAACCGGTCACTTTTGAATTTTTGCGTTTCATCTTCACTACGTTCCCGGAACGCCGCTTTCCTGCCACAAAATCCCTCCTTCCAAAATGAGTGGTTCTAACCTTTTTATTATAGCTTTTTTTTATGATTTTGACAAGATAAGTGTATATATTTTCTTCCTGCCGGAAATACTAAAACTGTATCAGTAAACGGATACAGAAAGGTATGGTGTTTTTATGAAAACATTAGATTATATCATTCTCGTACTCATCATTGTCGGTGCCGTCAACTGGGGACTGATCGGTTTCTTTCAGTTTGATCTGGTACGTGTGATCTTTGGAAATATGAGTCTGTTTTCCCGGATCATTTATGCCGTTGTGGGATTGAGCGGATTATACGCCATCAGTTATTTTGGCCGAATCCGTTCCACAATGTAATGGGCAGAATAAAAAGAAAAAGAGAGGATTATTTTCCTCTCTTTACATATTCCAGTAAATGATTCATCTGTGTGTACGCTCCATAGGATGAATCTGCTTTTAAAATAATTGATATATAATCTCTTTTTTTCTTATCCTGTAAATACATGATCAGACATCCTCCCGCCTTTACAGTGGCTCCGGACTTTCCTCCGATCGCAGTCAATCCTTTCGGCGGCTGCTTGGAACCGGTCAGATACGGATCCGATGACACAATTTCAAGAGACTGTTTCTTTCCCTGGGCATTCTCCCATGTAGCTGTATACTTCGTACATTGGATGATCTCCCGAAAATCGTCATATTTTAATAATTCGTGAAAGATCAAATACAGATCATATGCTGTTGTGTAATGATTATCGTCATGAAGACCATGGGAATTTACAAAATGTGTTCCACTGGCCCCCAAAGCCACCAGTTCTTTATTCATTTTGGATGCAAATTCTGCCTCGGATCCCGAAATATGCTCTGCAATGGCTACCGAAGCATCATTTCCCGAATATATCAGCATACAATATAACAGATCCTTCATGGAGATCTTATCTCCCTCCTGGAATCCACATAACCTCGCACCATATTCTGTAATATGGGATGCATTATTGCTGATCGTAACAGTATCATCCGGATTAGCATACTTTATTGCCATCAAAGCTGTTGCAATCTTAGATACACTGGCCGGATATTCTGTCCCGTATACATTCTGTGCATAAAGCACCTTATGCCGGCTGTCATCAATCAAAAGTGCCGCATCAGCCGTGATCGCTGCATCTGTTGCCGTATTGCTCTTTTGAGGTACAATACATACATCTTCTGACAGCAGCGTACTGTCTGCCGAACTATTATCGCTGTTATTGTCTGATGTATCTGAAGCCGCCTGTCCATCATAACTGATCTGTGTATCAGACACCGGCACAGTATCCACACTACAGCCTGTCAACAAAGAGCAGATTCCGATCAAAGCAGCACAAACACATCCTGCGCTTACCCATTTGTTTTTCATTTTCTTTTTTGTTCCAATCATTTATTCCTCTTCTTTTTTGATCATTTCACGCCACTCAAGATCGCCATGCTCCAAAGCCTTCACCAAAAGTTCTGCTGTCGCAAGATTTGTTGCAAACGGAATGTTGTATGTGTCACACAAATGGATTACATTCATCACATCCGGCTCATGGGATTTTGGCGACTGAGGATCTCTCAAAAAGATGACCATATCGATCTGGTTGTGCTCAATCTGGGATGCCAGCTGCTGCTCGCCCCCCAGATGACCCGCAAGATACTTATGCACCGTAAGATTTGTCACTTCTTCAATCAAACGGCCGGTCGTCCCGGTAGCATATATCTCATGTTTACTGAGAATCCCCCGATATGCAATCGTAAAATTCTGCATCAATATTTTTTTTGCATCATGCGCAATTAAACCAATGTTCATTGTTTCACCCCTCCAAGTAAATTTTATACCTTCTCTTACAAAAACATCTACAGACTAAAATCAATGTCAACATCATTGTCCATATCTGAATATGCCTTTCGCATTGTAAATCCACCCTTTTTCGTTTTGGCCGGCTGGATACCGATATTGATGACCAGTCCTATACCGATCATCGACGACATCATAGAACTGAGACCATTGCTTAGAAACGGCAGTGGCAGACCTGTATTTGGAAAAAGAAATGTCACAACGCATATATTACTGAACACCTGGAACATAAACATCGCAGACACCCCGACTGCGATCAGCATGCCCAGGAAATCCTGTGCCTTTCTTGCAACGCGGAAACACTTAAATATCAGAATACCAAATAACAGCAATACCAGACAGCATCCCAGAAAGCCAAATTCCTCTGAAATCACACTCCAGATAAAGTCACTCTCCCGGATGGATACACTGGAATATGCTCTGGAGCTTCCTGCTCTGGCACCATCCTTTAAAAACTTACCATACAGACCACCCTCTGCAATCGCATTGACGGAAGATTTCTGCTGACGGTTCAGATCGACGATACGCTTCACCGTAGAGTCCTGATTTTTGAATGCAAAGACACGGTCATACTGATATCCCTGAAGCAGTAAATTTCCCGGCTGCTGAACATACCAGTACACGATTAACGTAATCGGAAGCCCCACGGAAATGATCGGTACGATCACACGATACGACAGTCCTGCCACGAAAGTCATAACCGCCATCACAAAAAGAATAACAAGACTGGATGACAGGTCAGGCTGTATCACAATAGCACCAAATGCCGGCAGCGTCAGTAATACGATCCATACAACGGCTTTGAATTGATCAAGCTGTTTTCGTATCTTGCAGAACAGCACCGCCATCGTCAGAATAAATATAATTTTTAACAACTCCGACGGCTGGAATGTTATACTTCCCACCGGCAGCCTGATCCATCGGCTGGAACCGGTATCCAGATCAGTTCCGATCCCCGGAATCTTTGTCATAAGAACCAGCATGATTCCCAGAAAAAAGTAAACTGCTACAAATCTGCATATAAAATGATAATCCAGTACAGACAAAAAAGCAACAATAAAAAGCCCCAGAATCATTCCTATGAGCTGTCCTCTCATATATCCGGCTCCCTTTTCTGCGCCACCTGCCAATTTTAAGGTAAACGCACTGATCATGCATAAAATTATTACAATGATAACCAGAGAATAATTAAAATTACGCCAATCATATTGCTTTAATCTGTTTAACATGTATCTCTACTTCCTCTCAATGCTGCTGTGATGATCTTCTGAAATTTCTGGAACCCTTGATCGGAATATTGGCCATAACCGCATTAACCGGTGTTGCACCATCCTCCAGCTCCATCTGCTTTACTTTAATGTCAAGCCCCTCCACGTCAATCTCTACATACTTTGAAATAACCTGAATGATCTCATTTTTCATCTGCTCCATAATTTCCGGCGAGCACACAGCCCGATCAGAGGTAATGGCTACCTTGAGACGGTTCTTTGCGTTCTCTCCGCTTTTCACGTCACTTTTAAAAAAACTTGAGAAAAATCCCATTCCAAACCTCCATCTACGCTGATAAACTCGTTTATTTCCCGGTTATCAGCGAATTTATCCTTTATTTTGAATGATTTTCTATTTCTTTAAGATTGAAGCAAGCTTCTGGAATAATCCCTTCTTTGCTTCAAAATCAATAAAATCTACCTGCTCGCCAACAATGCGTTTGCAGATGTTCATATATGCCTGTCCTGCCATACAATCGGAACCAACCAGTGGCTCACCATTATTGGCAGAAATTACAATATGCTCATCATCCGGTACTACACCGATCAGATCAACAGCAAGAATTTCCACAACATCCTCGCTGGACATCATATCACCGCTCTTTACCATATCTACACGGAGACGGTTTACGATCAGATGTGTCTGTCCGATCTCATTTGCCTCCAGAAGTCCAATAATACGATCCGCATCACGAACTGCTGATACCTCCGGCGTTGTTACCACCAAAGCACGATCTGCTCCTGCAATGGCATTTTTAAATCCCTGCTCTATTCCAGCCGGGCAGTCCATCAGTATGTAATCAAACTCTTCCTTCAACTCATCCGCAAGTTTTTTCATCTGCTCCGGTGTAACCGCAGTCTTGTCCTTTGTCTGCGCAGATGGCAGCAGATAAAGATTCGGATAACGCTTATCCTTGATCAGAGCCTGTTTAATACGGCAGTTATTTTCTACAACATCAACCAGATTATAGACGATCCGGTTCTCCAGTCCCATGATCACGTCAAGATTACGAAGTCCTATATCGGTATCGATCAGCACTACTTTCTTTCCCATCATGGCAAGCCCGGTTCCTACATTGGCTGTGGTGGTTGTCTTACCAACACCGCCTTTTCCGGATGTGATTACAATAACCTCTCCCATTTTTATTTCCTCCTAATTATTAAAGTGTTAATCTATGATGCACTGCCAGTCTGCAGTTACATTTTCTTTTCATAAAGCCAGGATTTTCCAGATGATACTCCGGTTTATGACAGCCGGATATCACTCATTACATCCTTATCCAGAGGTTCAATATAAATATTTCCATCCTCCCAGAATGCAATTTTTGTCTCTCTTTCCTTTTTGCCCCGGCCCTTTTTATCCTCATCCGGTGATCGCGCAATCGTATCAGCGATCCGGATCTGCACCGGTTTCATATCTAAGGCTATCACAAATGCGTCAACATTTCCAGCAGAACCTGCAAAAACATTTCCCTTCAGGGAACCCAGAATGATTACATTTCCCTTAGAAATGACCTTCGCACCGTTGTTGACATCTCCCAGAATAATGATGCTTGTCTCCACATCCAAAACCTGTCCGGAACGAAGATTTCCCTTAAAAAAGAAACCGGTTCCATTATCTGTCTGGAGCAGATTGGCTGCTGTTTTCCCAGCTTCGGAAATTTTAGAACCGCTGCCTCCTGCCTGAACTGCTCTGGCAAATGCCGCTTCTTTTTCCGGATCCTCATCCAGAACACAGATAATCTGAAGACGACAGTTTTTCCGGATGATCTCTAAAATCTCATCCTGCTGTTCATCATCCAGTTTCCTGCCCTGAAAAGCGATCGCCTTCTGTGCATCTCCCCAGAAATCCGCAGAAGTCTGAAATTTATCTGCCACTTCCTTTTTGATCAGTTCCCATTCCGCCTCCGGATCCAGTTTCAGAATGATTCCCGATTTGGATCCTGTTATTTTTACTACATTTCCCATATCATTTCTCCCATTCTTGTACGATAGATATCTTAATCATTTGTTCTCGCATAGTGTCCGACAGATGTCGCTTTTCCACCAGACACCTTTTTGTCTCCAAAGTAATATTGATAAACATCCCTTGCACATTCCATTGCATAGGAAGATGTATAGCCATTTGGAATAACACAGCTTACGGAAATCTCCGGATTCTCATACGGTCCATAAGATAGAAAATACGCATGGTTTGGATGAAGAGTATTCTGCTGTGCCGTACCGGTCTTACCGGCAAATTTCTTTTTCATTCCCGCGAAAATGCTGCCATGCTCTGCACCGTTTACCACCCGGTACATACCATTGTGGACTGCCTGCCAGGTGGACTGGGCCACATTAACCTTATTTCTGACCTTTGCGGAATTGTTTAATACTGTTTTTCCATCAACATCCTTGATCTTATCCACCAGCGTCAGATCATAACAGGTTCCACTGTTAGCTACCGTTGTCACATATCTGGCAAGCTGGATCGGCGCATAGGCATGACTACCCTGACCGATACAGGAACGAAGAATATCTGTTGTGGAAAAATGCGGAGCCGACTCCGTGATCTCCACACCGGATTTATCGGTCAGACCGAACATATCTGCATATTTCTTTAACCGTGCCAGACCTCCCTTATCATTCACCCTGCCATTATGTCCACTTCCCAGACGATATCCCATCTCATAGAAAAACACATTACAAGAATGCTCCAGCGCCCCAGACACAGTCAGATTGCCATGTGAGGAACTGCTCCAGCATCTCGGAGAACCGTAAGCCGGCGCTTTCGTAAAGGTGACTGTATCATAAACTGTACTGCTTGGAGTAATAAGCCCCTCCTGTAGAGATGCTACTGATGTCACCATCTTAAAGGTAGATCCCGGTGCAATCTCCTGCTGGGTCGGACGATTCAACAGAGGGGATGCCGTATTATCCTTCAGATACGTGTAAAAGTAATCAGAATCTACCTGATTTGCCATTTTATTATTGTCGTAGCTTGGGTACGTTACCATGGCCTTGACATCACCGGTATTCACATCCGTAACAATGATAGATCCGGAGCATGGATCCAGCCCCAGCTGTCCCGGCGTGATCTCCAGCTTCTTGATCTTGCGGATCAGGAAAGAATATGGTGATGTAATGCCATGTTTAACCTGGGTGTACTCCTGTGCATTGTACTTGATATCTCCCTGATCAAATAAGAGCAGACAGATATCCCGTCCGGAAAGCTCATAATGATATATCATATAGCTATATATCATCTTCGTAAATGTAGTATCATTTTCTAATAAATCAATGCCATAGTCAACCAGTTTTTTGTAAATTTCCTGCGTACTATAGAAATCGTTTCCAATATCCAGTTTATCCAGATCGATCCACTGCTGTGAGATTGCATACTGCAGATATTTACTCAGACTGAGAGAACCGTTGGCGTAACTCTTGTATGTTGCGTCCGAGGTATCTACGGATTTCTGGGAGCTGTCAGACTCATTGCTCTCTGTGATCACAATGGAATTTTCTGTCAGGATCTTGTAAAAATAGTCCAGAAAATCATTCATATCGGAAGATATACTCTTTGCATCCGCTGTACTGCCGGAAGCCAAAAGCTGTCGAATCCTGCGAACGATTACTTTTTTCTTTGCCTTATATTTATTCAGAGTCGCTTTCTCTAGGACAGAGGCATCGTCATCATTAAAGCGCTCCACATTGACAATATTATTTTGAATGATCGCATTATAAACATCATAGATCGGAACCCGTATATCCTTCGTAGAATGTCCTCTGGTACCTGCATACATACTATTGTTGATATTGGAGATCAGAATACCCGCGATCCTTTCCTCCAACAGATGATAACATTCCTCCTGAAGCTTGGCATCAATCGTCAGATACAGGTCATTCCCCGCTACCGGATCCTTTGTGGTTTTCTCGGAAATGATCCGGCTGGTTCCTCCGTCTACCGTAATCTCCTTGCTTCCCTTTGTTCCCCGCAGATATTCCTCATAAGTGCTTTCCAGACCTGAAATACCGATCTGATCGTCTACCGAATATACAGACTCTTCACCATCCTTTTGCAGCTCCTCCAGCTTCTCTGCCGAAATGGAACCTGTATATCCCAGCATATGTGCAAAATATTTGCTCTTTTTATAGACACGTGAAGTATTCTGATCAATATCAACACCCGGCAGAAGTTCACTGTTCTCCTTGATCGCTGCCACCGTATTTTCGTTTACATTTTTGGCCAGAATAATATCCTGAAATTTTGCATATCGATTGATAAACATTGCGTAACGGACTGCAAGAATATCAATCGCCGTATCCTGATCATAAGAATCAGATATCTCAAATTTTTTGATCAGATAGTCATACATTTCCTGTGGCGTCGTATCTTTCTGCTCCTGTGTGAGAGCTTTGACGCCCCCCTGCACAGAATATGCATCTGCCTGATAACGTTCCAGTGAGCTTCCCTCTACCTGATACTGAAGCTTCCCCTTTTCATACTGAAGATAATACTCTACTGATAATTCATTGCCTTGCTTCTGCAGAATATAAAGCAGACGGTGGATCATCTGATTTTTTTCATCATTGGTCATACCGGACAGCTTTGATGTTTCCGAAAACACAATATTGTAGGATAATTTATTGTAAGCAAGAAGCTTTCCATTGCAGTCATATATATTTCCTCTGGTTGCCTTGATATCTTTCTCCTTAATGGTATTGCTGGCACCACTTGCGATAATATTGTCTCTATCCACAATCTGAAGCTCAAACATACGATTGACCAAAATAGAAAAAAGAAGAACAAAAACAACCGTAATCGGCAATAATCTGGAATTAAAAAACATTTTTATATATTCTTTCAAATTGTCTAACACGACTTTTCTCTCCTTTCTCTTTCTTTCATACCCGTTTCCTGTTAAATGATCTTTTCCCGATCCATCTCAATATGCTCCTCCAGAGAGACCTTTTCTTCCGGATTAAAATATGTTTTGATGCGGCGCATGATCAGATAAACCAACAGGCCAACGATCAATGTATAAATAGCCTCCGGAATCATCACATGCAACAGATAAAACGGAAAATCCATACGTCCCCGCAGCATAAAACGGCAGACATAATAAAGGATACCATAAGCAAGATCACTAAAAACAATCGTCAGTGCCGGAATATACAGCTTGTCCTTAAAATACAACTTGTTGAGCATTCCATTGATATACCCGATAAACGCATAGATCAATATGGTCAGACCAATAACAGAGTTAAACATGGCATCCACCAGAAGTCCGCCTACAACACCGGAAAACATTCCAAGCTTTCTGCCATACATCAGACCGAATGCCGCTGTCACCATGATCAGTATGTTTGGGGATACCCCCCCAAGATGAAGATGGCTAAATACCGAGGCCTGAAGTACAAAGCATATGATATTTAACAATAAAAGATAAATATATCGTCTCAATTTAAAATATCCTCCAAATCACCGGAATCTTTTACTTCTGTGATAACCAGAACCATATCAAGTCCTGAAAAATCCGCTGCCGGTGTCAGATGTGCCGACTGTGTAATATTGGACGAATCTGTCTCGATATCTCTGGCATAACCGATCAGAATGCCCGGAAGATATTTGTCACTGACCGGCGAAGTAACCACTTCATAACCATTCTTAATCTCTGCGTCAGCCGGAATTCCGGAAATATCGATCATACCTTTATTGATCAGCTTCAAATTACCGTTTACAAAGCACATATCCGATGTTTTCAGAAAAGATCCGGTCACACTGCTCTCATCATCAATAATGGAGCGTACTCTTGCGTATGATTTATTAACCTCTGTCACAATACCTACCAGACCATCCCCTGCCAGTACGTTCATATTAACCTTCAGACCATCATTGGAACCCTTGTCGATCACAAAGCTGTTAAACCAGTTGCCATCACTGCTGATGACATGAGCTGCCACTTTCGGATAATCTGAATACTTTTCGTCGAGATCATAAAGCTTACGGAAATTATCCAGATCATATTTATCCTGCTGCAACAGACGATTCTGCGCTGACAGATCATCCACTTGTTTTTTGAGGGAATCATTTTCCCTGGTTAGTTTTTTGACAGTCGTGGCATAGTCCATTCCATCTGCAACCACCAGACCAATTTTATTGATCCCGCGCTGCATCGGCGTAACAATACTTCCCACCGCTGTACGGATCGGTGTCATTTTGTCCTGAAATCGAAAGGATACAATGATCAAAGCAACACAAACGATCGCAATCATCATCAATATATATTTCGGATCCATGGTAATTTTTGTCCGTTTACGCATTCCTACAACTCCTTCACATCATAATATGTACACAAATACCCCGGTTCTGCCGGTTTTAATCTTTGGTGCTTTTCAATGGGATGCTGTATCTGGCAGCAGTCTTCGGATGCTCTGCCAGATAACCCAGTCCGGAAACCACAGTCCTCTGTGCATGCTTTGTGGTGTTGATCCGGTATCTTGTCTCATTGGCCACAAGCTGATCCATACCACGGATCCACGAGGATCCTCCGGTCAGATAAATTCCTTTCTCTGCAATCTCTGATGCAATCTCCGGCGGAGTCCGTTCCAACATAGATCTTACAGCAGCAGAAATGGTCATAAACACTCCCTGTACCAGTGGGAATATCTCTGAGGATGCAACCGTCACCTCACCGGGAAGTCCCTTCACAACATTTCTTCCCACGACAGTCACCTTTTCATCCACCGGGACAGCAGATACCAGTGACTTCTTGATCTGTTCCGCACTTTTTCTGCCTATGACAAAATTATGCTCCTTACGGATATAATTTATAATCTGCTCATCAAAATAATTACCACCATAGGGCAGCAGCTTCGATACTACAATACCTCCCAACGACAGCACAGAAATCTCCGTAGTGTCTGCTCCGACATTTACGATCATAATCCCTCTGGAATTCTCCACGTCCAGATTAAGCCCCAGCGCATCTGCAATGGGTTTATGGATCAGAAACACCTTATGCGGCTTGCTTTCTCCCTCGGAAACAACTCTGGAGTATGCGTTTTTGTCCACCTCACGGATATCCGCAGGTACCGCAATATAAAAATCTGCATTTTTCAATTTGCGCTTGCCGGATAACTTTTCCAGCATAAAATTCCACAAAGAAATCATATCTCCCATGTGAGAGATCACACCATTTTCCAAAGGAAATGAAACCTTGATATTGGGCGGAACCTTTTCAAACATCTCATATGCCTTATCGCCGATCGCCACCGGACGCTGCTGTGGTCCCTTCCCCACTGTCGCCACCACCGTGCGTTCATTCAGGATGATACCGTCTGATTTTTTATATACCTTGACTGTACCTGTTCCAAAATCAATACCATACGTTTTATGTGCCATTGGAATACTCCCTTCCGGTAATTCAATCTATGTCTGTTTTACAAATACCCGCTTTCCCGAAAGCTGATATATCGATTATCCCCGATCACAATGTGATCCAGAAGCTCAATGCCGATCATATGTCCCACTTCCTGAATACGCTTTGTCATCAGCATATCCTCTCTGCTGGGTGTCGGATCCCCTGACGGATGATTATGCAGTAAAATAATATTGACTGCCTTATGCTTCAGGGCATTATAAAAAATCTCCCTCGGTGCAGCGGCGGATGCATTAAAGGAGCCGTTGGAAATCACAATCTCCTTCGACAGGGCGTTTTTGCCATCCAGAACAAGCAAACGTACCTGCTCTGTCTCTAAAAAACGCATCTGCTGTATATAATATGCCGCCACCTGCTCCGGTTCATTGCATTTAAGCTTCTCTGCCGGCATACTGGACCGCACCATGCGCTTCGTGAATTCTGCCATGCATTTCAACTGCACTGCCTTTACCATACCGATGCCATGTATCTCCTGAAGCTGCTCCATGGAAATGTGAAACAGTCCTCCCAGATGCTTTCCCGGCAAATGACACAACACACGTTCTGCCAGATCCACAGCCTTTTCTCCCCGGCTGCCGGTTCGTATCACAGCCGCCAGAAGCTCACTGTCAGAAAGTACTTCCGGTCCATAATGGACACACTTCTCGTATGGTCTTTCGGACAATGGAAGCTCCTTCATCCGAATGACCTCCACTGCCTGTTTTTCCTTATGATCACGTTCGTTTTTTTTCATTTATGCCTCCTGTCCGAAGGCTTCCCCCATCAAACGTATCAAATTACATAGTATCATAAATTCTTATTTTTGTATAGAACCATCTTCTAATAGAATTGTGATTTATTCGTGATATTTTTATGAAATCCGACATATCTCTTTTACTATAATGACAATAAATGCTCATTTTCCATATATTGTACCGACATCATAATGCCAAATTTCGCATGATACCAGGTCAGACCTCCCTGGAAATATACGGCATATGGCGGTTCGATCGGACCATCTGCACTAAGTTCTATGGAAGACCCCTGTACGAACGCACCTGCTGCCATAATGACATCACTGTGATATCCCGGCATCGCATACGGCTCCGGTGCCACATGACTGTCCACCGGCGATCCCGACTGAATCCCTTTACAGAATGCGATCACACCCTCTGCAGACCCCAAAGTGACCGCCTGGATAATATCATGGCGGGATTCCGTGCTGTTCGGAACAACCTGAAAACCAAGACGTTCATAGATATTTGCCGCAAAAATTGCCCCCTTTAACGCAGAGGCTGCTACACATGGTGCCATAAAAAATCCCTGGAAGAAAGAACGGTTCAGACCAAGAGTTGCCCCTACCTCTTTTCCAAGGCCAGGTGCAGTCAGACGGTATGCACACATATCGATCAGATCCTGCCGTCCTACGATATAACCGCCGATCGGCGCCAGTCCGCCTCCCGGATTTTTGATCAGGGAACCAACACACATATCTGCTCCCACCTGTGTCGGCTCGATCCGCTCTACGAACTCACCGTAACAGTTATCTACCATGCAGATCACATCCGGGCGAATGGACTTGATAAAAGAGATCAATTCGCCGATCCGTGCCACGGAAAGAGTCGGACGAGTAGCATATCCCTTGGACCGCTGAATCGTTACAAGCTTTGTCCGATCGTTTAAAGCCTCCCGGATCCTTTCAAAATCAAAGCTTCCGTCCTCCTTCAGATCCACCTGTTGGTAAACAACACCAAACTCCTTCAGACTGCCCGGTGCCGCATTATCTCCGATTCCGATCACACCCTCCAGCGTATCATAAGGCTTTCCTACCGGAGAAAGGAGCTCATCCCCCGGCCGCAGATTAGCAGAAAGTGCCACAGTAAGGGCATGGGTTCCACAGGTAAGCTGTGGTCTGACCAGGGCTGATTCCGTCTCGAATACACTGGCATAAACATCCTCCAGCGTCTCTCTGCCCAGATCATCATAACCATATCCCGTAGAGGATTCAAAGCAGCCTGCACTAACCTTATGCTTCTGCATTGCCCGAAGTACTTTCATCTGATTATATTCCGCAGTCCGGTCAATCGCCTCAAACCGTTCCTTTAGTCCTGCCTCTATTTTGCTGCAAAAATCATAAACCTTCTCACTGATTCCCGCTTCTTTGTACCAATCCTGTAATTCCATTTTTTTCTTCCTCTTTTCTCTTTTTCTCTTATTTCTTCCGTTTTCCGTCAGATCCGAAACCGCTCCTGTATTTCATCAACACAATACGCAAGCAGTGCGTCTTCGCTGTTATATTGTTCTTTCTCCAGCCATGTTACGGTACGCTCCCGTCGAAACCAGGTAAACTGTCTTTTTGCAAAATGTCTTGTTTCCAGCTTAATCTTTTCAAACGCCTCATCCATTGTACATTTTCCGGCAAAGGCATCCAGAATTTCCTTATATCCAAGCCCCTGCATAGACACCATCTCACGGGTACAGCCGCGCTCTTCCAACTGCTTTACTTCTTCGATCAGACCATCACGGCGCATCTGATCCACCCGTTTGTTAATACGTTCATATAAGATTTCTCTTGGAAGGCTCAACACATAATAAATGAAATCATACGGGGATTCCTTCTGCCTCTGCGTTTCGTTATGCTCTGAAATTTTCTGCCCGGTCTGCTGATAGTATTCCAATGCCCGAATCACCTTCTTGACATTATTGGGATGGATCTGCTCTGCCGATTCGGGGTCTACCTGGGCAAGCTCCTGATGAAGCTTCTGCACCCCCTCATTCTCCGCCTTCTGCTCCAACATCTGCCGATAAGAGGTATCTGCCTCATTCTCTGTAAAATCAATGTCATACAGAACCGACTGGATATAAAATCCGGTTCCTCCTACAATAATCGGAATCTTTCCTTTGGAATAGATCCGTTCCATATATTTTTTACAAAGTCTCTGGAAAACAACGACATTAAACTCCTCCCATGGCTCCAGTTCATCCACCAGATAATGAGTCACGCCGTCCATTTCCTCCGACGTAATCTTTGCCGTACCAACATCCATTCCTTTGTATACCTGCATCGAATCCGCAGAAATGATCTCTCCGCCCACTGCCTTTGCCAATCCTATGGACAAAGCCGTTTTTCCCACAGCAGTAGGCCCCGTCAGAATGATCAACGGCTTCTTTTTTTTCTTACAAGCTTCCATACTTTTCCTTTCCCCATTTTATACTATCCGTTTAAACTTCTTATCCAGCTCTGTTTTGGTCATCTTAATCATGGTTGGTCTCCCATGAGGACAATGATATGGATTTTCTAACGTCATAAGCTCCCGTAAAAGCTCCTCCATCTGTTCTCTTGGCAGGCGGTTATTTCCTTTCACAGCTGCCTTGCAGGACATGGACGCGATCTTGTCCTTTAAGATATCCGGTGTCGGTCTGGAATGCTCATCCACCATGGCATCAATAACCTCCTTTAATAACTCCTCATTGCCAATCTGTGGCAAATGCGCCGGAACACCATTCACTACATATTCTCTGCCTCCAAAAGGCTCAATCTGATACCCCAGTTCCTCAAAGACGGACATATGCTCCTTCACTGCCTGCTCCTCCTGCATAGTCAGTGTCAGGACAACCGGAGGCTGTAAAAGCTGTACCATAGGCTTTTTTTCTGAGAACTGTTTCATAAACCGCTCATATAACACCTTCTCATGAGCCGCATGCTGATCCACCATATACATGGCATTGTCATATTGCAGGATCCAGTATGTGTCAAATACCTGTCCGATAATCTTCACTTCCTTCTGTGCCTGTTCGGAAAGAATGCCTTTATCAAAGAAAGATTCCTGTACCGGATTATGGACATTGTACTTTACCTCCTTTGTGTGTTCTGTATTCTGAACAATATTTTCGACTATTTCTACCTGTCCGATATTTGGTGCAGTACTTACGGCTTCTTCTGTCTGTCCGATATTTGGTGCAGTACTTACGGCTTCTTCTGTCTGTCTGATATTCGGAACAGCATTTCCGGCTGCTTTTGTTGATTCCATATCTGAGACGTCATCCATTATTTTCGAAGCATCTGCTCTGTCCTGTTTTCCATACACAGCACTTTCCCGCATTATCCCCTGCTGTTTTAATATTTCATCCTGTTTTTTGATCTCCTCCAGGATCTGGACGGACTGCATCCTTTTTTTTTCAAACATCTCCGGCTCCCGAACAGGTTTTGCCGTAGCCTGTCCTTTTTTGGGTACAGGTTGGGAAGCCGGTGACGCCAGAGACACTTCCGGTATAAATTCTCTGTGCTTTAATGCTTCGCTGATGGCATGATAAACACTTTGATAAATCCCCTGCGCATCTGAAAAACGGATTTCCATTTTCTGTGGATGCACATTAATATCCACCAGCTCCGGCGCAACCGTAAAATGCAACACCGTAAATGGATATCTGTGCTGCATGGTATATGGCTGATAGGCATCCTCTATCGCCTTATGTATCGTAGAACTCTTAATATATCTGCCGTTAATAAAATAATTCATATAATTGCGGTTGCCTCTGGAAATGATCGGTTTGCCGATAAATCCCTTTACCTGACAGCTCACCTCACTGGCATCCACCTCCAGAAGATTTGATGTAATATCCTTACCATAAATATGATATATGACGTCTTTCAAATTTCCATTTCCCGAAGTATGAAGCTTTGTCTGATTCTGATTGATAAACCGGAAGGAAATATCCGGATGGGACAGCGCAAGACGTTCGATCAGGGTATTGATATATCCCGCCTCTGTCGGGGACGATTTCAAAAATTTCAAACGCGCCGGTGTATTAAAGAAGAGATTACGGACCAGAATTGTAGTGCCATCCGGACATCCCACCGCCTCCAGAGTCCGCTCTTTTCCACCGTCCGCTTCATAGCGGCAGCCCATCAGCTCATTTCTGGTCTTTGTCACCATCTCCAACTGTGATACAGAAGAAATGCTGGCGAGAGCCTCACCGCGAAAACCAAGAGTAGACACCCGGAGCAAATCCTCGGCATCATCAATCTTACTTGTAGCGTGAGGTGTAAATGCCAGACGGACATCCTCCTCATTCATCCCCACTCCGTTGTCCGTCATACGGATCAGTGCCTTACCGCCGTCCTTCACCTCTACGGTGATCGCATTGGCATCAGCATCAATCGCATTTTCCGTCAATTCCTTTACCACTGCCATGGGTCTTTCGATCACCTCACCGGCAGCAATCTTATTAATGGTATCCTGATTCAGAACATGTATCTTTGACATTCCGTTCCTACATTCCTTTCTGCCAGAAACATCCGTCTGCAGGCACAAAATTTTTCCGGCAGCCGTCCTGACATTATTCTTTTATCTGCGTTTACATCCTCTCCCGCAGCTTCGTCTGCATTTTATATAAAATATTCATGGCATCGATCGGTGTCGTCGTGGACAGATCCAGATCATGCAGCTCATAAATAATATCATCTGTTTTGACATTTGGCTGATATCCGTCAAACAGTGAAATCTGTCCCATTTTTTCCGATTCGATCTCAGATTCCGTTTTCTTTCGTACCTTCCGGGGCTTTTTGGTCTGCTGCTCAATCCCATATTCATAGTCCGGAATCTCGTACTCCACCGCGATATCCTTCGCCTTCTCGGCAATGTCGTTATTACTCAGCTCATCCACGATCTCTCTGGCACGCTTCAGTACGTTTTCCGGGACACCGGCTAATTTTGCCACCTGAATACCATAGCTCTTATCCGCCCCGCCTTTGATGATCTTACGCAGGAAAATAATATCATCTCCCTGCTCCTTCACGGCGATGCAGTAATTATCAACGCTGTCCAGCTTTCCCTCAAGCTCTGTCAGTTCATGATAATGGGTTGCAAATAATGTTTTGGCACCCAGAAGCTTTTTATCAGCAATGTGCTCAATGACAGACCATGCAATCCCCAGCCCGTCAAAGGTGCTGGTTCCTCGACCGATCTCATCCAGAATGATCAGACTGTCCCTGGTGGCATTCCGAAGAATATTGGCAACCTCTGTCATCTCCACCATAAAGGTACTCTGGCCGCTCGCCAGATCATCGGAAGCGCCGACTCTGGTAAAGATACGGTCCACAATCCCGATCACCGCCTTATCCGCCGGAACAAAGGAACCGATCTGTGCCATCAGCACGATCAATGCCGTCTGACGCATATATGTAGATTTACCTGCCATATTCGGTCCGGTAATAATACTGATCCGGTGCTTATCATTGTCCAGATATGTGTCATTTGCCACAAACATATCGTTTTTGATCATTTTCTCCACAACGGGATGTCTGCCGTTTTTAATATCAATGACACCTTTTTTTCGGATTTCCGGACGCACATAATTATTCTGCTCTGCAACCACAGCTAAGGAAGCCAGCATATCCACTCCGGCAATGATCTTGGCCGCCTTCTGGATCCTGCCGATCTCACCGTAAATGGTATCACGGACCTCACAGAACACATTATATTCCAGAGTATAAAGCTTATCCTCCGCCCCAAGGATCGTGTCCTCCAGCTCCTTTAACTTCGGCGTGGTATATCTCTCTGCATTGGCAAGGGTCTGCTTCCGCATCCAGTCCTCCGGCACCAGATCCTTAAAGGAATTAGTCACCTCCAGATAATAGCCAAACACTTTATTAAATTTAATCTTTAAGTTTTTAATCCCTGTCTTTTCCTTTTCCTCCTCCAGAAGCCCGGCAAGCCATTTCTTACCATCGGTTTTCGCCGAACGAAGCTTGTCAATCTCTTCGTTGTAACCGTCCTTGATCATGCCACCCTCCCGAACCGTAAGAGGCGCATCCTCATCAATAGAATCCGTAATCAGACTGCAGATATCTGCCATATCATCAAGATCGTTTCCGTAGGAGGCAAGCAGCTTATCTCCCTCAAAGCTGTTCAGGAGATATTTGATCGGCGGCAGCATGGCAAGGGACTGACGGAATGCCAGCAGATCCTTCGGATTGGCACTGCGGTAACTGATCTTGCTGATCAGACGCTCCAGATCATAAATTGGAGACAAATACTCTCTGAGCTCCTCTCTGGAGATCGCATTATTATTTAACGTTTCAATGGCATCCAGACGACGGTTGATCTGATCCTTATCCAAAAGCGGCTGCTCGATGGAATTACGAAGCTTTCTCGCTCCCATGGCCGTCCTGGTCTTATCTAACACCCAGAAAAGCGAGCCTCTCTTGGCCTTTTCACGCATTGTCTCACAAAGCTCCAGATTTCTTCTGGTGGCCCTATCCAACAGCATATAGCTGTTTGGTACATATGGCTTGATCGTTGTAATGTGATCCAGAGAGATCTTCTGTGTCTCCTCCAGATACTGCATGATGGCTCCTGCCGCGGTCACACCAATGGAATAGTCCGCAAGACCAAGTCCGTCCAGAGAACCCACATGAAAATGACGGCAAAGGCTGTCCACACAACGGTCCTCATCAAAATGCCATGGATCAATGGCAGATACCACAATTTTCAGACGTCCTCTCAAATCCTCCAGATCGACTCCTGACACCAGAAAGGAATCATTGCAGATGATCTCCGAAGGCATGGTCTTGCCAATCTCATCCAGAAGCTTATTTTCCGAATCAAACTCGGTCACATAATAGTCTCCCGTAGTAACATCCACATAGGATACACCATAAGCATTGGTCGTATATACTACACAGAGAAGATAATTGTTACGGCTTTCATCCAGTGCCTGCATATTCAGGTTGGTTCCCGGAGTGGCCACCCGGACAACCTCCCGCTTAACCAGTCCCTTGGCAAGCTTCGGATCCTCCACCTGCTCACAGATAGCTACCTTATATCCTCTGCTGATCAGCTTATCCAGATAACCGTCCACAGCATGAAAAGGAACGCCACACATAGGTGCGCGCTCCTCCAGTCCACAGCTTTTGCCGGTCAGGGTCAGCTCCAGTTCCTTGGATACAATCTTTGCATCATCAAAAAACATCTCATAAAAGTCCCCTAAACGATAAAAAAGAATACAATCCTTGTATTCCTCCTTCGTTTCCAGATACTTTTGCATCATTGGTGTCAGTGCCATATCTTTATCTCTCCGTTTTCTATCAATCAATAAGGAGCAGCACTGTAAGCCGGGTTCTGTATCAGACAATCATCTATCTAGGACTACCGTTACCGGCAGCCTCAAGCAACCTACCCGGAACACGGCGGGCCACCGTATGGTTCCTGTTCGGTCTTGCTTCGGATGGGGTTTACACAGCCATCTCCGTTACCGGAGATGCGGTGAGCTCTTACCTCGCCTTTTCACCCTTACCAGACGAATCTGGCGGTTCTTTTCTGTTGCACTGGCCTGGGAGTCGCCTCCACCGGACGTTATCCGGCATCCTGCCCTGTGAAGCCCGGACTTTCCTCACCTGCGGCCTTTCGGCACCTGCAGCTGCGATTGTCTGTGCTGCTCGTCAACGCCCATTTTACCACGAGGGACGGGAAAAGTAAAGTCGGAATGATCAAAAAGAAAAAGCTCTCCGCCCCGTATTTTTTACAGAACAGAAAGCTTTCTATCCCCGCCACCCAAATCATCATAAATTATCTTCACTGCTGTTATTGTCAATAAGTATCATCTTCCTCAATGACATGTATTTCCAGAAAATCAAAATCAATGTCGTCTATAAAATTATCTTTCCGAAATCTCGTCTTGTCCACCCTTTGAAATTCTTTAATATTGGAATCCAGCCAGATCGGCCGGCTCAGATCAAAGGCATAACACACCTCATCCACCGCATCAAACACCTTTTTTGTTCTGTTTTTCTCCCGGCTGTCATCGCAGATTGTCAGATCCTGAAGCATCCTGTTATCCTTAAATATTTTTGCCCATAAGCGAAACATATGAATCCCTGTGCCTTTCCAATTTTTCCATTTTATTTTTGAAATATCAAACTATCCATAAATTAACTATAGTATTTATAGCATCTATATTTACCTTGTCGTGATCTTGTTTATATTCTTGATCAAAACGGAAATCGTTCCGTCCGGATTCGTGATAAACTCCACCTGATCCGCATCCTGATACTGCTCCATCGGAATATTGATCTCAATACCGGTGTCCGTTTTCAGGTACTGTTTTTCAAACTTTTTGGTGGTACGCTCACTCTGCGGTGTCACCTCCGCCGTCTCCATATGGTACTTTTCCATTTTTTTGTCAAACTCTTCCTTGATCTGCGGCGCATCCCCGTAAAGCTTTTCACTGACCTTTTCCACACTGACTGTACCGGTCTCTTCCATCTCCTCTTTGATCACACGTTTTGCTTCTAACTGCTTTACCGGTTCTTCCGAATAATGCTTATTATTCACCTGCTTCACCGCATTGACCACTATGTCCAGCTTCGTCTTGGAGGACATTGCCGCATGACAATGCAGATAAAGTTCCGACAGATAATTTACTTTACTTCCATTGATCTCATATTTCTTCTCGATGACCTGTACACTGTAATCAGACAGATCAATGATCACTGCCTCTGACAGTTTCGTCGTCGCAGAAGGAAGCATGGAACGATAGCGGATGATCTGATTAACATTTCGTCCCTCTTCGTTCTGTGTCATGTGCACATAGCTTTCCTTATAGTTCATTTTAAGCAGTCCCAAATACTGGACAGAGTGTACCTGAAAGGTCACAACCGCAAAATCCGCCGATGGAATCGTCACATTGGCATTCATAATATCATATAATGCTTTGGCAAGCTTTTTGCTGTCCTCCACCATATTATCCTCAGAAAACTCCTTCACAAGGGCATAGACATCCGTCTGCGGATAAGATATGTTCTCTGCCGTCTCTAGCCCGTCTGCTTCAACACCTCCGGCTTCCATCAGAAAATCCACGGATTCTGCTGTTTCTCCAGTCTGCTGATCCGTACCATTTCCGTCACTGTCCCACGGCATATCCTCTGTATCCGACGCTCCTGATCCATTAATGAATTCACCACTTTCTTCGAAGCCGTCAAAGAAGCACTTCTTCATCTCGTCTCCGGACATAATTTTGTATATTAATCCACGAAAGAAATCATTTGTATCCGGTGACAACTCTAAAAGCTCCTCGGAAAACACCGGATATCCCAGTTCTGCATCCAGTATATGGACGATTCCTTTTCTGATAATAATCTCATCCTGCGTCAAATCATTCACCCTGCCTTTCATTTATCTGATCATAAAGACTTTTGCGGATCTTTTTGCGTGTAATTTCCACCAATCCCAGCTTTGTCATATCCACCACGGTTGTCTGTACCTGATCCCTCCGGACTTCCTGTCTTAAAAGCTCCAGCAGACTTTTCTGATCCTGCCCGGATTCCATATCAATAAAATCCACCAGTATGATCCCGGACAGATTCCTCAGACGAAGCTGCGATGCAATCTCTCTTGCCGCCTCCACATTGATCTTGTAAAAGGTTTTCTGTACATCCTTCTTTTTAGAGATAGCCTTTCCGGTATTGACATCAATGGATACCAGAGCCTCTGTAGGCTGTATCACAAGATATGCCCCGCTTTTGAGCCATACCTTTGGCATCATGGCATGTTCCAACGTCTTAGTGACGTTATAAACCGCATCCAGCTTTCCATGTGCCGGATCCCACAATGCAAGCTTCTCAATCTGACCGGGATCATTTTCTGTCAGATACCCGGACACCTGACCGTAAATCTCCGGATCATCCGTCACGATCCTCTCCACCTCAGCGGCATAGCCATCCCGGATATCTGCAAGATACGCCGGAAGTGCCTGCTCCAGACAGCTAAACACCACCTTATGCATTCCGTCTTTACAGATTGCCTCATAACGCCGCAGCAGCCCTGCAATCTCCCGCCGGAGAGTCTCCTCCGATGCCCCGGCACTGTTTGTTCTGGCAATCAGCAAAAAGCCCTCCTGCTGATATTCTCCTAAAAGCTCCAGCAAATATGTTCTCTTTTCTTTATCCTTGATCTTTTTGGAGACATTACATCCGCTTTTTCCTACGGTAAGCACCACATATCTGCCGGTCAGGTCGATGGCTCCGGTCAATGCCGGCGGCTTTGTCTTAAGTGCTTCCCGTTTCACCTGGACAATGATCTCATCCCCAATGAGAACCCGTCCGTCATCCGTTCTGCCCCCGGCTGTATGAATCGGCGACACCTTCTCCCCCAGAGAAAGATATCCCATCTGACCTTTGGCAAATTCCACAAAGGCCGCATTGATATTTTTGACCACATTACGAACCTTTCCCACGTAAATATCACCAACTACAGCCGTCCTCGGATCCTCTTCCATGTTCTCTGCGTGTATCTGGAGAAGCCGTCTCTCATCGGCGAGAATAGACAATATTTTATTTTCTTTTCTGGTGAGTAAAAGCTCCATGACGGCGTCCTCCTTTCCTTTTACGGATATTTTTTAAAAATGTTTTCAGCATTATTATTATATATTACATTTCTCAAGTCCCATCATTTCTGATACTCCGACAATGGCACCAGCTCGCACGGCACCTCATCATGGAGAAGATGGATCTCTCCTTTTTTGCCGTTGGCATCCCCATACATTTCCAGACGATGGATCTGATAATCCAGCGGATCATACGGTGTGTCCACAAATTGGCACAGTGCCTGCATCACAAGCTCCGGCTTGATGTTTAGCACACTTCCTGCGGTCAACTGACAGTAGAACACCGGCTGATATTCCTCTGTATCAAGACACAGGCTGCCATATTCCCTGCCTGTCTGTGTCTGAAAGTCCTCCATCGCAGCACTGAGATAATAAATATTCGGCTTAATATCTACCTGCTTCTCCGACCGCTTTGTCTTTTTGGTCACGAGGATCTCCGGCTGTGCCAGAAAATCCGCCAAAACCAGCTCCATATCTGCCCTGTCCCGAAATACGGACACCTTGTCCGGCTTTAACGCCACCAGATAATCACAGCCCGCTAACATCGCCATAGATGGTTTGGAATCATCCGACAGCAGGACAAAATCCTTCACCCGGATCTCGTCATTCATCTGGGAATTGATCCAGTCTACCATACGTTCCGGCTCCGGACACTCCTCCAGCTCCATATCCATATATTCTGCATCACTGGTAAGACCGATTCCCAGCGGAGAGGTAAAAGAAAGGATCTGATGAGGAGAATATCCCTTGCTGTAGCTTACCGGAATATGTGCCCGCCGAAATGCCTTCTGGAAATAACGCATTACATCCAGATGTCCGATAAACCGCATCGATCCACATTTTGAAAATTTAATTCTTGCTTTCATGTTTTATAACCATGCCTTTCCATTCCAACTTGATCTGCTCTGTCAGACAACATTTTCCCTTTTTTCGGTACAGACACCACCACCAAAACGTGCAGCACCGCAGCCGGCACACTGCTGGCGGCAGTTTGGTGTCACAACCGCCTCTTTGGCTCTGTGATACTCCCGCAGCAAAAAGCTCTTCGTCACACCGCAGTCAATAAAATCCCATGGAAACAGCTCGTCCTCACTGCGTTCCCTGTCATTGTAAAAATCCATGGTCAGGTGATGATCCGCAAATGATTTCTGCCAAACATCATATTTAAAATATTCTGTCCATGCGTCATAAATACAACCCTCTTTATATGCCTGCAGGATCACATCATTCAGCCTGCGGTCTCCTCTGGCAAATACGCCCTCCAGGACAGATACATCTGCATCATGGCAATTATATTTAATACTCTTTGCATTAAGCTGGCTCTTGACCTTGCCAAGCAGGAAATTTCTCTTTTCTACTGCCTCCTGCTGGGAATTCATTCTTGCCCACTGGAACGGTGTAAACGGCTTTGGCACAAAGATCGAAGTACTTGTTACAATATTAACCTTGCCTTTTCTCTCTTCCTTCGGAATCGTATAATATTCTCTGGCAATCTTGTCCGACAGAATGGCAATTTCCTCAATATCATCATAGGTCTCTCCCGGCAGTCCCAGCATAAAATAAAGCTTCACACGGGTCCAGCCTCCCCGGAAGGCATCCATGGCGCCGTTCAGAATATTTTCCTCGGTCAGTCCCTTATTAATGACATTTCGCATTCGCTGGGATCCTGCCTCCGGAGCAAAGGTCAGACTGCTCTTTCGCACATCCTGCACCTTAGACATAACATCCAGAGAAAATGCATCAATACGCAGAGACGGAAGTGCAATATTGATCCCGTTTTTGCTGCACTCGTCAATCAGCCAGTACACTAACTCCGGCAGCTCCTTGTAATCACTGGAGCTTAATGAGCTGAGTGTGATTTCCTCATGACCGGTGGACTCCAGCATCTTGATGGCACGCTCCTTCAAAAACTCCAGCTTACGGGGACGAATCGGCCGGTAAAGTACCCCGGCCTGACAAAAACGGCAGCCACGAATACATCCTCTCTGGATCTCCAGAACCACCCGGTCCTGTGTCACCTTGATGTACGGCACTAACGGCTTCTCCGGATAATAGGTATGTTCCATATCCATTTCTACTTCCTTCATAACCGTTCTTGGCGCCTCCGGCACAATCGGTTCAAAGGATGCCAGCGTTCCATCCTCATGGTAGGATGCTTCATAAAACATTGGCACATAGATACCCGGAATCTGCGCTGCTCTTTTGAGAAAAGCAATACGGTCTCCTCCGGACTTCTTCCATTCCTTGTACTCATCCATCATCCGGCGGTACTGTGTCTCTCCCTCTCCAATATAAAACATATCAAAGAAATCTGCGATCGGTTCCGGATTGTAACTGCACGGACCACCTCCGATCACAAACGGATCTTCCATGGTACGCTCTGACGCTTTCAGAGGAATTCCTGACAGATCCAGAATCTGCAGAATATTGGTATAACACATTTCATACTGGAGCGTGATCCCTAAAAAATCAAAGTTTTTAATGGGGTCCTGCGTTTCCAATGCAAAAAGTGGGATATGCTTTTCTCTCATAATCCGGTCCAGATCCACCCATGGCGAATAGACTCTCTCGCAATAAACATCATCCCACTGATTAAACATATCATAAAGGATCTGGATCCCCAGATGAGACATTCCGATCTCATACACATCGGGGAAGCACATACAAAAACGCACATCCACCGCCGCCGGATCCTTTTTGACCATATTAATCTCGTTTCCAATATATCTCGCCGGTTTTTCCACCGATAAAAGTATTTCATCCGACAATGCTAATTTTCTCGTACTCATGTTATTTTGAAATCCTTTCTTTTTCAAATGTCTCACTCCAAAACGGCTTTTGACTGACATTCCGGCAGACCTTTTGAACTTTGCTCTCCAGACGATTCCATGCTGACTCGTCCTGCATGCACTTCCGGACATACTCCTGCCCAAAGCCCCGATAAGAAAAATCTCTGGAAAATGCTGCCAAAAGAAGCAATAGCAGCATCAGTGACGCCATAAAGCGCACCAGTCCAAAATGAAATACCGGCGTCTGTGGATTTTCCTCCTCTACAGGTCCTGCCCCCTCAAAGGAATTTCCTTTGAAATCCCCTCTATAGAAAAAGCCGGCATTGTCACCTGTCTGTCGAAAAGATGCCTTTGCCGCCATTATTTTCTGCTGACGATTCATTTGTTGATCCATCTGCTGCATATAATCTCCTCCATTCCTATGATGCAAGATTCAAAAGATATTTTACCTCCATCTGATCCGTGGATTGGATTGCTACCTGTCTTTTGACCCTTGTATCACATTATATGAATGGAAAAGCTATTTATTCGTTCCAGTCCAGTCCCGGATATTCGTTGCACTTGTCCCTTACCAGCAGACCATGTACCGCATCCAGGATTGGCAGATTCTCAAATAAAACCTTATTGATCTGCTCCACGATCGGCATACTGACCTGATACTTCTGCGCCAGTGCCATTGCTGCCCTTGCCGAATGGACTCCCTCAACCACCTGGTTGACCTCCTTCATAGCTGCCTCCGTGGTATATCCCTTTCCGATGAGATAACCGGCAGTATGGTTTCTGCTGTGCTCACTGGTACAGGTAACGATCAGATCTCCGATTCCGGAAAGTCCCATAAAAGTCTCCATCCGGCCGCCCATCTTGACACCAAGACGGCTGATCTCCGTGATTCCTCTTGTGATCAGTGCCGCACGGGTATTATCTCCGAATCCCATACCATCTATGACACCTGCCGCCAGGGCAATGACATTTTTAATGGATCCTCCCAGCTCAATCCCAATAATGTCTGAACTGGTGTACACGCGGAATCTGTCATTCATAAAGATTTCCTGCACAAGCTCCGCAGATTCTCTCTTCACCGAGCCTACTACAACTGTCGTCGGCACACCTACTGCTACCTCCTCGGCGTGGCTTGGTCCGGATAAAACAGAAACATCTGCCTGCGGCATCTCCGCAAGGATCACATCTCTCAACGTGCAGAGTGTATCATTTTCAATGCCTTTTGCCACATTTACAATGCGCTGTCCTTCCGTGATATACTGACTGGCATTTTGGGCTGTCTGACGTACAAAAGGCGATGCCACTGCAAAGACGATCAGATCATATCCGGTACACGCTTCCTTCAGATCCTTCGTAAGCTTAATCGAATCCGGCAGCTTTGCTCCCGGCAGTCTGTTTTTATGCTCTCTGTACTCCACCAGCATATCAATCTCGGACTCAATTGCAGACCAAAGCGTTACATCATGTCCATTTTTTGCCAACATAATTGCCAGTGCTGTCCCCCAGCTTCCGGCCCCCAGAAAACTCACCTTACTCATAAGCTATTCTCCTATCTACTTTTATAAATACACTTATTGTTCGTTCTTTTTCTTCCCCCAAAGTGGATTTTCATTTCCATGGATCAGCCGGACGATATTGTTGCGGTGCTGGAAATATGCCAGAGCCGTAAAGATCAGGCTGACTACCATCATATGTACGAAATAGGGATTGTCCCTGTATAATACAAGTGTATTGGCAGGAATATACCAGGCTACAAAAAGAGATCCCACCGATACATAACGGGTCAGTGCTACCATAATAATAAAAATTGCAAGACCGATCGGGATCATCAGCGGATGACACGCAGACATTACAACCGCTGCTGTCACAGCAATACCCTTGCCACCTTTAAATCCCAGATAAAACGGATAATTATGCCCCAGAACCACACCGAGCCCACAGTACAGACACCAGAGGTACCATTGCTCCGGTGCGAACGCCAGACGGATCACAAGGATTGGTACGATTGCCTTTGCCAGATCTCCTACAAAGGTGATCAGAGCCGGAAGCTTGCCGAGATTACGCAGTACATTGGTAGTCCCTGCATTTCCACTTCCCTTCGTTCTGATATCCATATGATAAAATTTTCCCACAAAATATCCTGTTGAGATGCATCCACAGAAGTATCCCACAATCAGGCAGATAAGATAAGCAGCCATGATCAATTTTCCTTCCTTTCCCTCACGAAGAATTTCAGAGGTGTTCCTGAGAATCCAAACGCCTCACGTATTTTATTTTCCAGATATCTGGTGTATGAAAAATGCATCAGCTTTTTACTGTTTACAAAAATAACAAATGTCGGTGGTTTGACACTAACCTGTGTCATATAATAAATCTTAAGCCTGCGTCCCTTGTCTGACGGTGGCTGCTGCATTGCCACTGCCTCTGCGAGAATATCATTAAGCACACCTGTCGCAATACGCAGGGAATGATTCTGAATAACTACCTCTAACGTGTCAAACAGCTTCGGAAGTCTCTGACCGGTCTTTGCCGATACAAATACAATCTCTGCATAAGGAAGAAATGAAAGCACCTTACGGATATCATTGGTATATTTCTTCACCGAATTATTATCCTTCTCCACGGCATCCCATTTGTTGACAACAATGATCATACCTCGTCCACGATCATGAGCGATTCCTGCAATCTTGGCATCCTGCTCTGTGATGCCCTCGGTGGCATCGATCACCAGCATCACCACATCGGCACGCTCCACGGCAGACACCGTACGAAGAATGGAATAACGCTCTATTTCTTCTTTGATCTTATTTTTACGCCGCAGTCCTGCCGTATCAATAAAGACATACTCCTTGCCTTCCCAGGTCACAGCCGTATCCACAGCATCTCTGGTTGTTCCTGCAATATCGGATACGATCACGCGGTTCTCCCCCAGAAGCTTGTTGATAATAGAGGATTTACCTACATTTGGCTTTCCGACAATAGCAACTCTCGGACGCTCATCCTCCTCTTCCTCCAGATCCTCTGGAAACAGATGAACAATCTCATCTAACATCTCACCCACACCGATCTTGCCGATGGAGGAAATTGGAAATGGTTCTCCGATCCCCAGATTATAGAACTCGTAAACATCCATGCTCTGTTTTTCGAAGTTATCGATCTTATTTACCACAAGAACAACCTTTTTGTGGGATTTACGAAGCATATCTGCCACCTGATAATCTGCATCCACCAGTCCTGTCTTTCCATCCGTCAGGAAAAGAACGACATCTGCCATCTCGATGGCCATCTCTGCCTGCTCCCGCATATGCTTCAACATCAGATCATTGGTCTCCGGTTCAATACCTCCGGTATCCATCAGCGTAAAGCTGTGATTCAGCCAGGTCACGTCCGCATAGATCCTGTCTCTGGTAACACCTGGTGTATCCTTGACGATGGAGATCCGTTCTCCCACCATCATATTAAACAATGTGGATTTGCCCACATTGGGACGTCCCACGATTGCTACGATTGGTTTTGCCATTTTATGCAGTCTCCTTTCCCCAAAATTACTTCTCTACGACATTATCTGCCAGATAAGACTTCACCTTCTTATATAACAGATCATCCATGATCAGATCCTTCGCATCCGTTCCGTAGAAATTATGGAACTGCTTATTTAATGCCTCCTCATCATCACAGTTATAAGTAGAAAGATAGCTTTTCAATTCCTCTTTGTATTCCTTATCAGAAACCTTGATATTTTCCTTTTCTGCGATTGCTCCATAGACAAGCTGCTTGCCTACATCTTCTTTGGCAGTCTTGGTCAGATCCTTTTTAAAATCTGCGGAAGTGGTCTTCTGGGCAGAAAGATAATCTGAAATCGTATAATTATTCTGCTGCAGATAATAATTGATCGAAGTATAGAGCTGGTCGTACATCTCCTTTGTTCTCTTCTTTGGATACTCATTGACCTTCGATGCGTTATATACGCTGTCCCATGCCAGATCCTCCGTGGATTTCTGGCGGAGTGTTGACTCATAATCCTCCAGCGATTTATAAGAAGTCAGGTTCTTTGTCACAAACTTATCTGTCAGCTCCGGCCGGATCTTTTTCCCCTGAATATAATTCACTGTAACAGTGAATACTGCCTTTTTGCCAGCAAGATCCGGATTATTGGAATAACTGTCCGGGAAAGTTGCCTTTACCTCCAGCGTCTGGCCAACCTGAGCACCGATCAGACCATCTTCGAAGCCCGGAATAAAGGTGCCGGAACCAATGGTCAGATTATATCCGTCCGGATTCTCTTTTTTGGTGCAGGAACCGCCGCTGAACTTCTTGCCATTGACCTTTCCCACATAATAAATATTAACGGTATCCTTATCTTTTACCTTTCCGGTCTTTTTCTTTTTATACTCTGCATAGGTATCCAGTGTAGAATCAATCTGTTTCTGTACCTGTTCATCAATTTCTGACTTTTTTACAGAAATCTTTTTGTATTCTCCCAGTGTCACGTACTCAGAATCAGCCTTCTCTGCCGTTTTCTTCTTTCCTACGCTACAGCCTGAAGTAAATGCCACGGTTACACATAAAAGCACAGAAAGTGCTATCTGACTTGTTTTTCTCAAAATAATACCTCCAATTATCTTATAAATATTAACGAATATAATAGTCTGTAATCATACAACGCCATACTAATTTATATCATAAACCGCCCAAAATGAAAAGCCCTTTGAGAAAAATTCACCGAGAATTCAAAAAGCAGTCATTGACGGATAGGTCGAAAAGCGATATATTTTTGAATAGGATTGAAATTTTTCAGATTGGAGAAGAACTATGTCAAACATAAATTATCATGACTCTTTATTAGTAGCACCTCTTCGTATTATTGCCTTAAATAACTGTAAGGAGCTTGGTGAGAAGATCAATCAGCTTATCATCGAGCGTCGTCACAAGGCACTTTCCGAGGCTGGCTCCTGCAGGTCCTCTTTTAAAATGCAGGAATATGACAGGGACGATTATCTGGTATCTTATGATTGTCCGCGTTTCGGCACCGGTGAGGGACGTGCCGTGATCAATCAGTCAATTCGCGGAACAGATCTTTTTATCATTGCAGATACGGTCAACTACAGCGAGCTTTTCAAAATGCATGGAAGCATTTCCCAGATGTCTCCTGACGACCATTTTATGGATCTGAAACGTGTTATTATGGCCTGTGGAGGTTCTCCGCGGCGTATCACCGTGATCATGCCATATCTGTATGAGGGACGTCAGAATGTCCGTACGGCAAATGAATCTCTTGATTGTGCCCAGGCACTGCAGGAGCTGACGGAAATGGGTGTGGAGACCATCATTACCTTTGATGCACACGACAGCCGTGTACAGAATGCGATCCCGATTCACGGCTTTGATAACTTCTACACCTCTTATCAGTTTATCCGCGAAATCTTTGAACGCAATCCGGAGATGCCGGTGGATGCAGACCATCTCATGATCGTCAGCCCGGATGAAGGAGGTATGGGGCGCGCTGTTTATTATGCCAGCCTGCTGGGAGTTAATATGGGGACCTTCTACCGCAGAAGAGATTATTCTATTACCGTCAATGGAGAGCATCCGATCGTTTCGGTAGAATTTCTCGGAAATGATCTTTCCGGCAAAAACATTATCCTGTTAGATGATATGATCGCATCCGGCCAGACCATCATTGATGCCGCCGAGGAGCTGAAAAAGCGTGGTGCTGCCAAGGTGATCATCTGTGCAACCTTCGGCTTATTCTCCAACGGACTTGAAAAAATTGACGAGGCCTATGAAAAGGGGATTTTCGATAATATTTACACAACAAATCTGGTTCATTGCCCAAATGAACTGCTCCACAAGCAGTATTATGTCAATGTCGATATGAGTGCATATATTTCTCTGATCATTGACACCTTAAATCATGACACATCGGTCAATAATATTCTGGATGCAACCAGCCGTATCCAGGAGCTTGTGAAAAAGCGTCTGCAGGAGCAGGTAAAGTAAGCTTTTCGAAAACAGATACAAATATTAAGAGAGGATATGATATCCTCTCTTTTTAGTTCATTATGATTCTTTGTAAATTGCCAAAGAGATTTTTCAAATTCTCTTGGTCCTATCCAACGTTTCAACCTCTGATCCGTAAAAAACCATTCAGATTTCCCCGTTTGCCATGGCTTGCCCTATGGGAAAACAACAATTCATGATTGCAACAGGTACACACTCCTGAAAGATGGATGTGCTCCGGCTGTACCCCGGCTCTTTTGAGCTGAAACCAGTTTGCAGCCCAAAGATCCAACTGATATTTCTGATCTCCCTCTCCGGTCACTCTGCCCTTTTGCAGAATCTGCCCAATCTCATACGCTTCATACGCTTCTGAAAACTGCTTTGCAACATCTTCACTGATTTCATAACATTTCTGACAGATAGACGGTCCGATCAATACATGGATATTTTCCGTCTGACATCCCATCTCCTGCAGCTTGCGGATCGTCTCAGCCCCAATCCCTGCCACCGTTCCTTTCCAGCCGGAGTGGGACGAAGCAATGATCCTTTTTACCGGATCACAAAAAAATAAAGGAACACAGTCTGCATATGAAGTAGCCAGCAAAAGCTCCGGAATATCTGTGAACATTCCATCCACACCCTTTAGCTTCTTTTCAATCTCAATACCGGCACAAAACCTTTCATCTACATACCGGACTGTTGTTTCATGAACCTGATCCGATAACACCAGCTTCTCTGCTTTGCTGCCAATGGATGCACAGTATCGGCGGTAATTTTCACAGACATTTTCCCGTGGCTCCCCCCTGTCCCAGCCCAGATTCAGGGTAGAAAGATATCCCTCACTGATACCTCCCAGTCTGGTAGAAAAGGTAAGCTGCAGCCATTCCTGCTGATCAAAGGAATGAAAATGTAGATAGGGCACCTCCGCCTGCTTTTCCAAAACGGTTTCTTTATCATCATAATCAGCAGCATATGGCTTTCCCTCTGCTGCAAATTCTTCTTTGCTTTTTCGTATCAGTTCCATAGTCCTAATCTCCTATATAAATAATCATTTACATTCCTAGGCTCCCCATCAATCAATTGATTTATCTGTCTTTCGATATTATATAAAATCAAAAGCATTTTCGATGTGCTTTAATGTACCGTCCCCGGACACTGCTATTACATCAAAACGGCAGGCATGATCCATACCAAAACCACGCTTTTTATAATAATACAGCGTCGTCCGGCATATTTGTCTCTGCTTGGCAGTATTTACCGACTCCAGGGCATTTCCGTATCCGCCCTTTCCACGATACCTGCACTCACAGATCACCAGCATGCCTGCCGCATCCTCTGCAATAATATCAATTTCACCATGACGACCGGCATGATAATTTCTCTCCAGAATGGTATAGCCATGCTTTTCCAGATATTTCGCAGCTATATTTTCATAAAAGCTTCCGATCTCCCGTCGATTATGCATTCCTTCCCCTTTTATCCAATTGATCCCGGACCTTCTTTTCCGGGTGATCCATAACTTTTGCTTTAATGTTATCCATGGCATCAACAAATACCAGAACATCCGCTACCACCTGATAAAGCTCCGGAGGAATATACTCTCCGATCTCAATCTCCCGAAGACTTCCCGCAAGCTTTTCATCCCTGTGTACCGGAATATCAGCTTCCCTGGCTGTCTGTATGATCTTTTCCGCCACATACCCCTGACCGGAAGCAATGACCTTCGGTGCCTGATCTGTCGGTTCATACTCCAAGGCAACCGCCGTTTTCTTTTCTTTCTCCGGTCGATGAAAATATTGAAATCCATCCTTTGCCACAGTATCACCTGCTTTCGTCAATAAAAACTAAACTAATAAGACTTTTATTTTATAATTATCCTTACATAATCTTCTGGACAATTCTAATAAAAGTTCTTAATAAAGGTCCTTCTGTGAATCGGACAGGAACCATATTCCCTGATCGCCTCAATGTGCATTTGGGAACCATAACCCTTGTGCTTTGCAAAGCCATACTCCGGATAGAGGGCATCGTACTCCACCATCATCCGATCCCTGGTCACCTTCGCCAGAATACTGGCTGCCGCAATGGATACGCTTTTGGCATCTCCCTTGATGATCCCAACCTGCTTCATAGGCATCGCCGGAATCGTCACGGCATCCACCAGAAGCAGATCCGGTGTCACCTTCAGCCTTTCCACCGCCTGATGCATCGCTTCGTAGGTTGCCTGAAGAATATTAATCTCATCAATCCTCTGGGGAGATACAATTCCTACTGCACTTGCTATGGCTTTTTCCTGTATCTCATCAAACAGCTCATCCCTTCTGGATGCACTGACCTGCTTGGAATCATTCAGATACAAGATAGAACAATCCTTTGGAAGGATGACTGCTCCAGCCACTACCGGACCGGCTAACGGACCTCTTCCGGCCTCGTCAATTCCACAGATTGCCGTATAGTCTGCATATTTCTTTTCGAATTGTTTCATCCCTTCCAGACGCTCCAGCTCGCTCTGCAGCTTCTCCTTTTCCCGGTAAACTCTGGCGATCAGATCCTGCACCCCCTTACGACTGTCTGTCTGATAGCTCTGTGCCAGCTTTTCCTTCGTTTCCAGATCCACTGCTGTCTGAAATTCTTCCTTAATATCCCGGATTGATTTCATTCTTTGTCTCCTTTATTTCAAACCTCCAAAATGAGTTAACGGCCATGTACAGATCCATGCCTCTCCTACGATATCATTTTTATTGACCAGTCCCACATATGAGTTCCGGCTGTCCGTACTCATATTCCGGTTATCTCCCATAACAAAATACTGATTTTCACCCAACACCAGCGGATTCTCTGCAATTCCCGCTTCATTGATCGTCGTGGAAGAATATTTATCGTCCGTCAGCTTTTCGTTATTGATATAAACACTGCCATCAATGATCTGAACGGTCTCTCCCGGTAATCCGATGACCCGTTTAATATAATAGGTTTTCTCCTGTGACTCACTGTCATAATTTACAGGAAATACCACAACATCATATCGCTTTGGATCTGTAAAATAATATGACAATCTCTGGATCACAACACTGTCTCCATCTGTCAGAGTCGGCTCCATGGATTCTCCTTCTACCGGTGTCTGGTATGCCACATAATTTGTTACAAAGGAAGCAAGGAAGTATGCAATTCCAATACAAAAAGCAATGATAATAATATTCGTCAACAAATGAGATGCTTTTCCTGCCTTTTGAGGAATCACTTCCTTCAGATCCTGTATTTTCTCTGCAAAACGATTTTCTTCTACTGCTTCTCCCTCCAGCTGGACGATCTGCCCATCAACGGCTTGCCCGTCTACAGGATTGATCATTTCTCCCTCTGCAGTAACCGCCTCTCCCTCTAAGGTAGCTGCTGATTCCTGTCTCTTTCGAAGCAGGCCTGTCACCTTTTTACCAATACCACTTGCCGTTGAGGCAGCCTTGTGTGCAAGTTCCGCTCCCTTTTGGGCCGCTGTTTCGCTGTTTTCCTGCTGTTTTTCTGCCTGAAGCTGACGGTTTTGCTCCATGGCAGCATTGACATCCTCCAGAGTCCGTTCCTCCGGAGCAAGCTTTTTCTTTAAATCAGAAAATTTCTTTTTGATCCCTGCTACATCCAGCTTAATGGTAATCTCTACGGTATGATCCTGCTCCTCATCCATTGGTTTCGTTTCCTCTGAAATAGTTTCCAAAGCAGATGATTTTGATCTGACCGGTCTGGAAGTAGATGTACTGACAGAGATTAAATGCTCTTTTTGTGTCTTCTCCGGTTTTGGCACCTCTGCCTGCTGAAGCTCCGGCTGCTGTGCCTCTGTCACATTTGCGTCCACAGACGGGATCGGTGTCTGATCCGGTATGCTCTGTCGTGTAATCTGTCCCTGTGGCAAAACACTCTGCTGCATAGAAGCCGGCTGTCCGGGTGTATTCTGCTGTATCTGGCGGCTCTGTCCCGGTGCCTGTGGCATTACAGTCTGGCCTGACCGAAGCTGCTGCGATCCCGCCGGCTGAGTCTGCTGCGCTCTCATCACCTGCCCTGATACACTTTGTGGCTGTATATTTTGTCCGGATTTTATCTGCCCTGACGGCTGCTGTGCAGATGTCACCTGTCCTGCCATATTCTGCTGCACCGGACGGCTCTGATCTGAAACCGATGCTGCCGCAGTCTGTCCCGATACATTTTGCTGTACCGGACGGCTTTGACCCGGTGCCTTTGGCATCACAGCCTGGCCTGACTGTAGCTGCTGTGATCTTGCCGGCTGAGTCTGTTGTGGTCTCCTCGTCTGTCCGGATACACTCTGTGGCTGTATATTTTGTCCGGATTTTATCTGCCCTGACGGCTGCTGCGCAGACGTTACCTGTCCTGACATATTCTGCTGCATCGGACGGCTTTGACCCGGTGCCTGCGGCATCACAGCCTGGCCTGACTGTGGCTGCTGTGATCTTACCGGCTGAGTCTGTTGTGATCTCCTCGTCTGTCCTGATATATCCCTCTGTGCCGGACGGTTCTGCCCCTGTGCCTGCGGCATCGCAGTCTGCCTTGATACTGACTGCTGTGTTCTCACTGACTGAGCAAAATTCCCCTGCATAGATTTCATTTGTCCCTGCCCGGCCGTACCGGATGACATGGGCTGTCCCGGCTGTATCTGACGGGCAGCCGCCTTCTGTGCCGAATGTGTCTGTGCAGACATTGCCTGCTGCTGGGAAAGCTTCTGATCGGCAGTCTGCTGAACCGGACGTGTCTGGCTTACCGACTTAGACTGCACCGGACGAGATGAGGATTCCCCCGCCTTTTTTCCTTCCAGTCTGGCTCTGATCTCCTCTGCAAACGCCAGACTGTCTTCAATCATTTTCTCGTCATACATAACTGTTCCCCCTACAAAAGCACTTTATTTTTCAGGCTGCTCCAGGCTGATGCAGCCCAGTCTGCCATTTCGGAAATCATCTATCACATAATTGGCTGCCTTGTCCAGATCATGCTCTCCACCTGCTTTCAGACATCCCCTGCGCTTCGCAACACGTTCCAGAAGCTCCACTTCATTTTCAGCAGGCTCAATCTGATAAGTATCCGGAATTGCTTTTGGATAATGCTCTCCAAGATACTGCATTAAAAGCATACACAACTCATACTGGTTAGATAACTCATCTTTAATGGAACCAATAAACGCCAGCCGCAAACCAACTGTCTGATCCTCAAACTTAGGCCATAAAATCCCCGGCGTGTCTAACAGTTCTACATTTTTATTTAAACGGATCCACTGCTTACCCTTTGTAACACCCGGTTTATTGCCTGTTTTGGTGCAGGATTTTCCCGCAAAACTATTAATGAACGTAGACTTTCCTACATTGGGAATGCCTACGATCATCGCACGGATCGGCCGGTTTAAGATTCCTCTGCGCCGGTCGCGCTCAATCTTTTCCTTGCAGGCACTCTGAATCACTTCGTTAACCTGCTTTACGCCTTTTCCGTTTTTGGAATTGACAAGAGCTACAAAAAATCCCTTCTCCTCATAATACTTTTTCCACCGAGCCGTCACGGAAGAATCTGCCAGATCGCATTTATTCAACAGAATAATACGGGATTTTCCATTTGCCATCGGATCAATATCAGGGTTCTTACTGCTCAGGGGCACTCTGGCATCCACCAGTTCAATGATCACATTGATCAGTTTAAGATCCTCCTGCATTGCCCGTTTCGCCTTCGACATATGACCGGGATACCATTGAAATTCCATATGAATAATCCAACCTTTCTATTATCTGCCTTGTCACAGACATACTATGATAAACTGCTGCTGGTATCTGACTTTTGAAAATTATTGATCATTCCAACAAAAGTAAAGGAATTCATGCGTATCCATGCTTTTCCTACGATAGATTTACGGGATATATTCCCCACCGTTGCATTTCTACTATCCTCGCACTCATTTCGATTATCACCAAGGACAAAATACTGTCCCTTCTCTAACGTAAACGCATCCTCTGCCAAACCACCATTATCCATCAATGGAAAATCGAGCTTTTCCTTTAATTTCTTTCCATTGATATAAACTTGTCCCTCCAGTATCTGTACCTTTTCTCCGGGAAGACCGATCACTCGTTCCAACGTAAAATAACTGTGCTCTGATCCCGTCTGTTTTACAACAACTACATCATTGCGATGGATCTTGTGAAAACGATAGGACAGCTTATTAACTAAAACACAGTCTCCGGATTTTAATGTGGGACTCATATATTCACCGGATACCGTCATCTTTTCGAGCCCGTATCTGGTAATCGCAAATGCCAGAAACACTACAATGACCGCTTCTACCAGCGTGATCAGCAATTTTAAGATAAATTGTTTCGAAAATCGACGTTCCTCCAGATCAAAATCATATTTCATGTTTTTAATTTCCTGTCTCAATATTTTTCAAAACACGCAATGCATGCTTTGGAATAAATGTTTCAAAATGCTCCTTACAAAACTGCTCCGCATATGGCTGCGTCGTACAGATTTCTGCATATTCCCTCAGCCTGTTGCATAAAAGTCCATACTCCTTTACCGTGAGTCTTCCCTTTTTCAATAAGAGATAATAGTTATCCTTCTCCTGCTCATAATAAACTGCACTGCTGATAGGTTTCTCCATCGCAATGCCGGCAGAAAGCTGTTCCAGATCCTTCAGTGACTCAAACATAAAAATTCTCGGAGCACTTAGAAGCTTTGTCTCTTTTTCTGATTTTCTCTTTTCTGCCGGCCGGAACATCTCCTGCAGATCCTGTCCCTGTGCATTCTCCACTTCAGCTGCAAGCTCTGCGGATAACTCATCCTCTGCTTCTGCAGGACTTCCCTCTGCCTCCGGATCGATCAGGGATGCCAGCTGCTGGTGGATATGCTGCAGCATATTCTGAAAACCATCTGCGCTGTTATCCCGCTCTGATAATGTGATCACAATGCCATTATCCGGCATCTTCATTATCTGCATCGAAACCATGCCACTATGCGCCTCATATCCAATCTCTTCCTCGGCACGTTCTACCAAATGCTCCAAAAACTCTCTCGCTTTCTCCTGATTGGAGAAAAAATCCTCTATTCGAAACCCGTATGCATTCATTTCTTCCTCGGACAAAATGCACTGTACGGTATTTTTATCGATTCTGCGAAAATCCATGTACATTCCTCCTATCTATGCTGTATATACCATTCCGAATGAGCTTCACTATATACAGCTACTCATCATTATCTTAATGCACGAACCTCCATCTGTCAAATCATCCACAAAAAAAACACAAAGAATTCATAATCTTCATCCATCTTACCATCTCGTAAAAATCTTTCCCATCATTTTCTACAGGAATAACGCAAAGCTGGCAAGCACCACAATACCAAGCACAATACGATACCAGCCAAAAATCTTAAAGTCATGTTTCTTAATATATCCCATCAGAAATCTTATCACAAGCACAGATACCAGGAAAGCGGAAATCATTCCCACTGCCAGAACACCTGCTTCTTGTGCGGTATAATGAACACCAAATTTTAACAGCTTAATCAGACTCGCACCAAACATCACCGGAATCGCCAGATAAAAGGTAAATTCTGCCGCGATCTGTCTGGAAAGTCCCAATATCAGACCACCGATGATTGTTGCACCGGAACGGGATGTTCCCGGAAATACCGCTGCCACCAGCTGAAATACACCGATCAGGAATGCCGTTTGATATGTAATATCTCTAATGGAAGTAATCTTTGCTGTTCTCTTTTTGTTCCAGTCCTCTACCAATATAAATAAAATACCAACAACGATCAGCATAATGGAAACCGTTCTGTAATTGTAAAACAGCGCCTCCAGATAATCACCGGCTGCAAGCTCAATGATCATCGCCGGAATACAGGCTACGACAATTTTAAGCCACATCACAAAGATATCTTCTTTGATCCATCCCGGAAGAACCTTATTCGTGCCATCTGACTTTCTCTGAAATGGCCAGATCTGTTTCCAGAACAACAATACGACCGCCAGGATCGCTCCTAACTGAATCACCACAAGATACATTTCTTTGAATGCTTCTGACATAGAAAGCTGTACAAACTCATCCAACAGGATCATATGACCTGTACTGCTGACCGGCAGCCACTCGGTAATTCCCTCTACAATACCAAATAATAACGATTTTAATATTTCTAACACATTTTCCTCCGTCCCGTGTCCCTCCAATGAACACCTGCATTATTTGCATCGGAAGTTTTGTCCCGGCAAACCGCCACATACGCACAACACTCCCTATGCTCTACATAAATACTACTATACTATACCGAAATATACCTTAAAGTACAAGTAGAAAGAGTTTAACATTCCCTTAACTTTATCTAAACAACAAAAAAATACCCTGCAGAGAATACACTCCACAGGGTACTCATTTCACATTTCCATATGAAAGAAGGATTTCTTACTGAAACAAATTATTTAACAACCTTCTTCAGCTCTTCTGTAAGCTTTGGAACAATCTTGTTCAGATCGCCAACAATACCGTAATCTGCTACATCAAAGATTGGAGCAGAATCGTCCTTGTTGATTGCGATGATAATGTCAGACTCTTCCATACCTGCTGTATGCTGGATTGCACCGGAAATACCGATTGCAAAGTATACATTAGGGCGAACAGTCTTACCTGTCTGACCTACCTGAAGCTCTTTTGGAAGCCATCCGTTATCTACTACGGCACGGGAGCAGCTTACAGTACCACCGATCACGTCAGCCAGATCCTGAAGCATCTTGAAGTTCTCTGCGCTTCCAACACCACGGCCACCGGATACGAGAATCTTTGCATCCATGATATCAACTGTATCAGAAAGCTCCTTAACAATGTCAAGAATCTCAACATACTTGTTGTCCGGAATAAATCCAGGATTGTACTCAATTACCTCAGCCTTAGCACCGGCAATCGGATCAATCTTCTGCATTACACCAGGACGAACTGTTGCCATCTGAGGACGGTTGTCAGGACATGCGATTGTTGCGATGGTGTTACCACCAAATGCAGGACGAGTCATAAGAAGCTGATTGTGCTTCTGCTCCTGTCCAGGGATTGCATTCAGAGGGAAATCACCGATTTCAAGTACAGTACAGTCTGCTGTCAGACCTGTAGCTACTCTTGCTGAAACGCGAGGACCAAGGTCACGACCGATTGCTGTAGCACCAACCAGAACGATCTCCGGCTTGTACTCGTTGATTACTGATGATAATGCATGTGCATATGGCTCTGTTCTGTATTCCTTGAGCTCAGGGTCATCAACAACGATAACCTTGTCTGCACCATACTCTGCCAGCTGATCTACAAGTCCCTTTACACCAGAACCGATCAGAACAGCTGTAACTTCTGTATTCAGAGGAGCTGCGAGCTCCTTTGCTTTTCCAAGCAGCTCAAATGCGATGCTGCTCAGCTCATTGTCTACCTGCTGTGCAAAGACATAGACACCCTTATATTCTTCTAAATTCATTATTGTCACCACTTTTCCTTATTTTGATTAGATTACATGCTTCTCTTTTAATTTGCCCATGATGTATGATACTGCATCGTCCGGAGAATCCGGAGTAACAACCTCGCCAGCACCCTTCTTTACCTTATCAGATGCCTTTGCGATCTTTGTAGGAGACCCCTTCAGACCAAGGTTAGAATCATCTACATCCTTGAGGTCAGCTCTGCCCCAGACTGTAATCTCTTTCTCATATGCATCGAAGATTCCGCCCGGTGTCATATAACGAGGCTCATTCAGCTCAGAAAGGGCAGTGATCAGACATGGCATCTTAGCTTTCAGTACATGATATCTGTCATCGAACTGACGCTCAACGATCACGCTGTCACCCTCAACCTTAATATTCTTTGCATAAGAGATAACAGGAAGATTCAGATGCTCAGAGATCTGTGGTCCAACCTGTGCGGTATCACCATCGATAGCCTGACGGCCTGTGATGATCAAATCATAATCAATATTTCTCAAAGCGCCGGCAATTGTTGTAGAAGTTGCCCATGTATCAGCACCACCGAGTACACGGTCTGTTACAAGAATACCCTTGTCAGCACCCATAGCAAGTGCTTCACGAAGAACTTCCTCAGCCTTTGGAAGACCCATTGTAAGAACGGTTACTTCCACATTGTCTTTGCCCATATCGTCTTTAATTCTGAGTGCTGCTTCCAAACCAGCTTTATCGTCCGGGTTCATGATGGCAAGCATAGCACCTCTGTCCAGAGTACCGTCCGGATTAAACTTAACTCCGCCCTTTGTATCTGGAACCTGCTTAATACAAACTACTATTTTCACAGCTTTGTCACTCCTTGTCTTTTATTTTTATTCAGTGAATCCATTGTTTCTATTAACGGAGAAGAGCACCAGAGATAACCATACGCTGAACCTCTGAAGTTCCCTCGTAGATCTCTGTGATCTTTGCATCACGCATCATACGCTCTACATCGTACTCTCTGATATATCCATAACCACCAAACAACTGAACACACTTGGTAGTAACCTCCATTGCAACCTCAGCAGCATAAAGCTTAGCCATAGCTGCCTCAACAGAGTAAGAAACCTTTGCACCATTTGCAAATTCCTGTTTCTTAAGAGCTGCCTTGTATACAAGAGCTTTAGCAGCCTCAATCTTTGTAGCCATATTTGCAAGCTGGAACTGTGTATTCTGCTGAGCAGAAATAGCACGTCCGAACTGCTTTCTCTCCTTGGTGTACTCGATCGTCTTTTCCAGAGCACCCTCAGCAAGACCAAGAGCCTGGGAAGCGATACCGATACGTCCACCATCCAGAGTATGCATAGCGATTGGGAATCCCTTTCCGCGGACACCTAACAGATTCTCCTTTGGAATACGGCAATCCTCAAAGATCAGCTCGTATGTAGAAGATCCACGGATACCCATCTTCTTCTCCTTTGTACCGAAGGAGAATCCCGGAGTTCCTTTCTCTACGATAAATGCGGAGAAGTTCTTTTTCTTTCTGCCGCGCTTGTCCTCTGTGATATCAGTAACAGCAATAATGATATAAACATCTGCTACCTTACCGTTTGTGATGAAGCACTTAGAACCATTCAGTACCCACTCGTCTCCATCCAGAACAGCCTTTGTCTGTGCACCCTGTGCGTCTGTACCGGCACCCGGCTCAGTAAGACCAAATGCACCAAGCTTCTCACCGTTACAGAGAGGAGGAAGGAATTTCTCTTTCTGCTCTTTTGTTCCGTATGTGAGAATTGGGTCTACACAAAGAGATGTATGTGCAGATACGATAACACCTGTCGTACCACAAACCTTAGACAGCTCCTCTACACACATAATATATGTCAGGATGTCTGCACCCTGCCCACCAAACTCCTTTGGTACCGGGATTCCAAGGAATCCGTTCTTTCCCATCTTATCCACTGTAACCTGTGGGAATACCTCAGTCTCATCAGTTTCCTGTGCCAGAGGCTTTACTTCATTTTCAGCGAAATCCTTAAAAAGCTGTCTCGCCATCTCATGCTGTTTACTTAATGTAAAATCCATGATTTGCTTTACCACCTTTCCTAATTTAATTCTTTTTTAATTACTGAGCATCAACCGGAGTCTTTGTACGGTCAGCATTGTAAACATAGAAACCTTTTCCGCTCTTTGCACCGAGGTTTCCACCACGAACCATCTTACGAAGAAGTGGGCATGCACGATACTTGCTGTCACCTGTCTCATTGTAAAGTACATCCATAATAGCAAGGCAGATATCAAGACCAATGAAATCACCTAACTCAAGAGGTCCCATTGGATGATTTGCACCAAGCTTCATAGCTGCATCAATACCGGCGATATCAGAAACGCCTTCCATCTTGATGAATGCAGCTTCGTTGATCATAGGGATCAGGATACGGTTTACTACGAAACCAGCAGCCTCATTTACCTGTACAGGAGTCTTTCCAATCTCCTCAGAAATCTTCTTGATAGCATCAACAGTCTCAGCAGGTGTATTTACACCAGCGATAACCTCGATAAGCTTCATACGGTCAGCAGGATTGAAGAAATGCATACCAACCATTGGACGAGTCAGACCATTGCCGATCTCTGTAATGGAAAGGCTTGATGTATTTGATGCGAAGATACACTCTGGCTTAGCAATCTTGTCAAGCTCTGCGAATGTTGTCTTCTTTACATTGATATCCTCAAATGCTGCCTCTACGATCAGATCACAATCCTTGCAAAGGTCTTCCTTTAAGCCCGGTGTGATTCTTCCAAGGATTGCATCTACTGCATCCTGTGTCAGCTTGCCCTTCTGAACAAGTCTGTCATACCCCTTGGCAATCTTATCCTTACCGCCTTCAGCCCACTCCTGCTTGATATCACAGAGTGCTACTTCATAACCTTCGTTCTGAGCAAATGCTTTAGCAATGCCCTGTCCCATAGTACCAGCACCAATAACGCCTACTTTCATTGTCTATAACCTCCATTTTTTTATTTGGAGAAGCAACCGGTAAACGCCTGCCTCTCCCTTGTATGATAATCCTGTCGGATTAAACTAGCAGTTCTTGAAAGGTACAACCTTTACCTTCTGCTCCTTCGGAGCCAGGAAGTTGCCCATTCCAGCCTTCTGATCCTCTGTCTCGAAACAGCCGCCAAAAAGCTTCTCCTCGATCACGATAGCCTGATCGATATCTACCTGAAGACCATCGTTGATTGCCTTCTTGCAGTTGCGGACAGCGATCGGAGCGTTCTTTGCGATGGTAGATGCCATCTTCTTTGCCTGCTCCATCAGCTCCTCCTGTGGATATACTGCATTCACAAGACCGATTCTGTATGCCTCGTCAGCCTTGATATTGCGTGCAGTATAAATCAACTGCTTTGCCATGCCTACGCCAACAGTTCTTGCAAGTCTCTGTGTTCCACCAAAACCAGGTGTGATACCAAGACCAGCTTCCGGCTGACCGAACATTGCATTCTCAGAGCAGATACGGATATCACAGCTCATAGAGATCTCACAGCCGCCACCAAGAGCGAAACCGTTTACTGCAGCAATAACAGGGATTGGAAGAGTCTCAAGCTTGCGGAATACATCGTTTCCTTTCTTACCGAAAGCCTCTCCCTCTGCCTTTGTCAGTGTGCTCATCTCTCCGATATCAGCACCTGCAACAAAAGACTTGTCTCCTGCACCTGTCAGGATCACGCATCTTACAGTATCCAGATCGATTGCATCCAGTGTCTGATCCAGTTCATCAAGAACCTGGCTGTTCAGAGCATTGAGTGCCTTTGGACGATTGATCGTGATGGTTGCAACAGCACCATCTGCTTCATATAAAACGAAATCCATAGTAGTGTATCTCCTTTTTAATTATTTGTAAGCTTCAACGATTGTAGAGCAGCCCATTCCACCACCGATACAAAGAGTAGCAAGACCTCTGTTTGCTCCCTCTTTCTGCATCTCATGAAGAAGTGTAACAAGGATACGGCATCCGGAAGCTCCAACAGGATGTCCAAGTGCAATAGCACCACCGTTTTTGTTTACCTTAGACATATCGAAGTTCAGGTCTCTTGCAACTGCTACAGACTGTGCTGCAAATGCCTCGTTTGCCTCGATAAGATCAATGTCATCGATTGTAAGACCTGTCTTAGCAAGAACTTTCTTTGTAGAAGCAACAGGACCAACACCCATGATCTCAGGACGAACACCACCAAGTGCTCCTGCTACGAATGTAGCCATTGGCTTAACACCAAGCTCTTTTGCCTTCTCTTCTGTCATAACAACAACTGCTGCTGCACCATCGTTGATACCGGATGCATTACCGGCTGTAACAACACCGCCCTCTTTACCGGAGCAGCATTTCAGCTTAGAAAGGCCTTCTGCTGTTGTGCCAGGACGTGGACCCTCATCCTTAGAGAAGATGATCGGCTCTTTTGTCTTGCGGTCAACACCTGTCTGTACAGGTACGATCTCATCATCAAACTTGCCTGCTGCAATAGCTGCCTCGCACTTCTGCTGGCTGTTTGCTGCAAACTCATCAAGTTCTTCACGGGTAAGACCCCACTCATCAGCAACATTCTCTGCTGTGATCATCATATGGTACTGATTGAATGCATCCCAGAGAGCATCGTTTACCATGGTATCAACGAGCTTACCATTGTTCATACGGTATCCGTAACGACCCTGCATCATAGCGTAAGGAGCCATAGACATGTTCTCCATACCACCTGCAACAACGATGTCAGCATCACCGGCTTCGATCATCTGAGCAGCCATATTAACACAGTTCAGACCGGAACCACATACTACGTTAACTGTAACAGCAGGTGTCTCAACAGGAAGTCCTGCCTTGATAGATGCCTGACGTGCTACGTTCTGACCAAGACCTGCCTGGATAACACAACCCATATATACATGATCAACCTGATCAGCCGGAACACCAGCTCTGTTCAGAGCCTCCTTGATTACTACAGATCCTAATACAGGAGCCGGAGTCTTACTAAGACCTCCACCCATCTTTCCGATAGCGGTACGACAAGCGCCTGCCAAAACAATTTTCTTTGCCATAATAAAAAATCCTCCTTCTTTTTTTATGACCACTTCTCTGCTGAGCAGATTGTGAAAAATGACGAAAAATGTATGTACTATTTTTATCGTTATTTATCACATTAGTGACCTAACTACCCTCAATGATATATCAAACTTCCAAAAATGGCAAGCCTTTTTCCGACATTCCCGTGCAAACCGCACAAACAGGCAACGTCTCCCCCTTTCCTGTCCCCTGCAAGTATTTTACATTTGACGCACGATATATAAAAGTGTTATCCTATGTTTATATGTGTAGAATGTACAAAGCAAATGAAAAGTTTTCTCAGAAACAAGCTATTTTGTACAACTGCTTTTATGCAGTACATCTAAATAATTATATGTGATGAACTTAATTTCATCACGGAATGGAGGAAATCATGGATTACAAAGAAATGTACTCTAAGAAACTTGTAAGTGCTGATGATGCCGTACGCGAGATCAAATCCGGCGACTGGGTTGATTACGGCTGGGCAGCCACCACAGTTGTCGACCTGGATAAAGCACTTGCAAAACGCCTGCCGGAGCTTACAGATGTAAATATCCGCGGCGGAATTTTAATGAAGGAGCCTGAGATCTTCAAAATTGATGATCCTGCAGCTCACTTTGCCTGGAATTCCTGGCATATGGGCGGTATCGAGCGTAAAGCAATTGCAAAGGGCTTTAGCTTCTATTCTCCGATCCGTTACTCTGAGCTTCCGAGATATTACCGCGATTCCCAGACTCCGCCGGATGTAGCGATGCTTCAGGTAGCACCGATGGATGAGCACGGATATTTCAATCTCGGACCAAGTCCTTCCCATGCAATGGCTTGTATCCGTTCCGCCAAAAAGGTAATTGTTGAGGTCAATCAGAATATGCCAATCTGCCTTGGTGGATTTGACAACTGTGTCAGCATCAATGATGTAGACCTGATCGTAGAAGGATCTAACACCGATCTTTACGAGCTTGGCGGTGGCGGTGCTGCAACAGATATCGACCATGCCGTGGCGAAATATATTGTTGATGAGATTCCGGACGGTGCCTGCCTGCAGCTTGGTATCGGCGGTATGCCAAATGCCGTTGGTTCACTGATCGCGGAGTCCGACCTGAAGGATCTGGGCGTACATACTGAGATGTATGTAGATGCCTTTGTAGATATTGCCAAAGCCGGCAAGATCACCGGTATGAGAAAGAACATTGATAAAGGACGTCAGGTATACGGATTTGCAGCAGGAACCAAAAAGCTTTATGATTATCTGAATAATAATCCGGCTTGTATGGCAGCTCCTGTAGAATACACCAACGATATCCGTTCCATCTCTGCACTGGACAATTTCATGTCCATCAACAATGCTGTTGATATCGATCTCTTCGGACAGGTAAATGCAGAGTCAGCCGGTATCAAACACATCAGTGGGGCAGGCGGACAGCTCGACTTTGTACTTGGTGCTTACCTCTCTAACGGTGGTAAGAGCTTTATCTGTATGTCTTCTACCTTCAAAACAAAAGACGGCACCGTGACATCACGTATCAAGCCAACCCTTGACAATGGATCTATTATTACCGACACCAGAGCAAATATTCATTATTTTGTTACAGAGTACGGTATCGTAAATCTCAAGGGCTTATCTACCTGGCAGAAAGCCGAAGCTCTGATTTCTGTGGCACATCCTGATTTCCGTGATCAGCTGATCGCTGAAGCAGACAAGCTTCATATCTGGAGAAACAGTAACAAACGATAAAAATCTTTTATTCATTAAAGAAATAGCGGATTACATTTTAAATGTAAAATGGCGGCATCCATTATATTGGATACCGCCATTTTATATTTTTGATCTGCTGTTTACTGCTCCAGCTTACGGTTTGTCTTCTCCTGGAACTTCTCACTTTCAATAATAAATCTCTCATGAGTTCCCTTACCGATCAGCCCCTTGGAATCATACGCCTCCACCTTAAATACAAGCTTGCGTCCCTCGATAGCGGTCAATTCACTGTCACATGTAATCTTCATGCCAATTGGTGAAGATGCTACATGTTCAATCTCTACACGAGTTCCCACTGTACCACAGCCTTCATTCAGATGCTCTGCTACACTCATAAACGCGGTTTTTTCCATCAAAGCAAGCATTGCCGGTGTTGCAAATACATCCATCGCACCACTTCCCATGGTTTTTGCTGTAAACTGATCTGTTACTGTCATCTCCTGATGCCCTTTTAATCCTACCTCTAACATTTTTATGTCCTTTCTACGCAACCGGATATATTCTATCATATATCCGCGCACGATTTCTGCGCATGACGGAGTTTCGAAGAAACTCCTAATATGAACCCTTTAGGGTTCATTATATCATATATCCGCGCACGATTTCTGCGCATGACGGAGTTTCGAAGAAACTCCTGATATGAACCCTTTAGGACTCATGATATCCTGCGATTTCTTGTTTATTATTATACCTCTACCGCCTCCGGGAAAAGCTCCTGAAAATACGGAAGCTCACAAACCCAGTTACAGAAGGTGTGCCATTCCTGCAGTTTATGACCATGACGTGCCCGATACATAGCAATCGCATTTTCGTAGGACATGGTGCACGTCCTCATCTGATGATAGCTTTCCGGCAAAAGCTGGATCATACTGTACCAGAGAGCCTTATCCTTTGTCTCCATATATTTCAAACGGATCTGCTCCAGACAATCGATCATCTGATCCATCTGTGTCTCCGCCTCCGGCACCATATGATCCATACTAAAATCTGCTCTTTCAAAAGGCTTGCTGTGGATCTTATGCATAGTGCTTGTGGAATTAGCTACCGTACCAACCTTATAAGTGTCATACTCCTTCCACCAGTAAATTGGTGCGGTAATATCCACCGTAATAAAAATCTGGCGGATAAATTTGCGGTGGTCATTCCCTGCCTGACATAATCTTTTGGCCAGCTGCAGATCATTTTCCCCAAAAATGAATTCTCCCTTATCATTGACATAGCTGTCACCTCTCGCCCAGCTGTTTAATGGGTTTCTGGCACCACGCATAGCGTTTTCCATGTTCATCACAGATGTTCTCTCAAATGTAATCATCTCTCTGCATTCCTCCTTTATTCTTCTACCGGATCCTCGTCAAACTCTACGATCACATAATAGCCCCGCTCCGTTTTCTCTACATCCTTCACCACACCATCCAGAGTTTTCAGACGCTGTGGCAGCTTATAACAACCGGACATAGCCACTGCCGGGTTAATAATATAACTATAGTTTAACGCTGTTTTCTTTTCTGTAACATTAACTGCATCTCCGGCCTTGACCAGACCTGGACGTTCCATTTTAAAACGCATTTCCCTCATATGAATCCTACATTCCTTTCTCAGCCTGCAAATCAGGGTCTACAGACACAAAATTTGTCATTTGTATAACACTTTATCAGCAGTAATATCCTCTGCCAAAACAAAGATTACAGAACATATCGCCGATACAAAGATACATACAAAGATCCGAGCTGCATCCGGAAGCCGGCTGGTAATTCCGCTGCATCCCCTGATACCATGTGCCTCCCGACTCCAGAATCCTTACCAACTGCTGATACTGCTGGTTATAAGGCTCCTGCATCACCGCCTGTCTCGCATACTCCAGTGCCATCAGATTGTTTCCCAGTCCCATATTGGCTACGGCACTGAGATAATACCACTGCCCGGTTCTTTCCTGCATCTGATTCAGTACATTGATCGCATCATTATAGTAATGATTCTGAATATATGTTGCAGCAGATTTTAAATGCATCACATACTCTTCACTCTGTCCCTCCGTCCGGAAGCCTCCGTTAAATCCCTGAAACCCTCCGTAACTGGAACCACCAGCACCATAATAGCTACCACTCCCGGAGCCACCATGTTCTCTCTCATTAATGATCTGCTGATATGCCTGCTGCAGCTCTTTAAACTTCTCCTCCGCTTCGTCCTTATGAGGATTATTGATATTGGCATCCGGATGATATTTCCGGCTCAGCGTTCGATATGCTTTTTTTATCTCGCTGTCAGAGGCATTCCGAGGAACACCTAAGACCTGATACGGATCGATCATCCTTCCTCTCTCCATTCCTTTTTATCCGTTCTGCTTTTCTTTTGATCAAATTTTGTCCAGACTCCCGAATATAATATATTGCGTAAGATCTCCACATTGTCAACCACCGGAAGTCTCTCAAAATGATAACAGGCTCTTGATATCATTTCCGTAAGAATCTGTCTGACACGTTCTTTCCGGTTATCCTTTTCCATCTCGATATCCTGAATCTGCCTGTCCGCCGCCAGAAACGGATTATAGCTTTTCGTATGGAAATCCTTCTGAAGATCATCCCAGGCATCCAGAAGATAAATATATTTTCCAAGATAAAATCCCATATGATACAGATCCTGATACCAGATATCCTTCTCCGGCGCAAATAATGCTCCGCATATTCTGCCAAAAAGCCCGGAAACAAGATCCAGATCTGCCTCATTCCGAAGTTCTGCCTGCTTCAATTCCTCCAGACATTGTCGTATCATCTCCGACTGATCCGGATACTGTCCGGAAACTCTCCTGCCTGCCTGATGAAGCACAACTCCGTATGTGCCCCGTATAAGATTCCGGTCATCCTGCCAGTCATCCATACACTTATAATATGTCAATAAAATATTCATTGATGCGGCATAGGACACATACATCGTATCATATTTATATCTTTTACGAATAGGATGTGCAACACAGCCCCCATATGTGACCTTTTTATCGACATCATACAGGGAAGACAATATCATCGCCAGAAATGTCATATCATAGTTTAACGATAATCTGCCGGAAAATCCATACTCCTTCTGCAGCCTCCGGCAGAGACCGCAATACCACCCCTGATATTCCTCCAGCTCCCTGACCTTTAACTCTCCCTTATTCGGAAGGACATATCCAAACATGAAATCATCCTCTAGCTCTTTTTGATAAATTCCGTCTTACACATCGGACAGGTGATTGCAATCTTTCCTTTCCCCTTCGGGACACGGATACTCTGTCCACAGTTCGGACAGCGGAAGATCTTGTATGTCTTTCTCTGCTGCATATTATTCCGCTCTCTGCTAAAAAAATACTTCACGCTGTTGTGACATTTTAAATACCATTCGTTTTCCCGGTATCTCTGATAATGGTTTCTGGAAAATGTCCTGTAGTAGGAAAAGATCAGAATAATCATAACCAAAACACTGATAATCAGCCGAAGCACATCATGATGTATAAACAACTGAATAAACATTAAAAGAAACGCTAATATTACCAAAAAATGAGAAAAGTGGTCTACTCCATAACGTCCCTGCATAAACCGGCGAAACCAATCCCGCATACGGCACCTCCATATAATAAATCACTATAATTTTTTCTTAATTTAATCATACTAGCAAACAGAGAAAATGCAATGAATTAAAATAAAAATATTTCTAAAACTTCTATAAACACCGCATCTTGTTTTTGGGTACAAAAAAAGCACGAGACGGGATTCGAACCCGCGACCCTCGCCTTGGCAAGGCGATACTCCAC